>Ga0351889_10051_pt1 | contig 46604 bp, 37 predicted proteins | sample TotcelFGM3001M14_FD_206767 | JGI IMG/M metagenome (GOLD analysis project Ga0351889, IMG submission 206767) | Enriched cells from coal bed in the Powder River Basin, Montana, United States - Total cells FGM rep3 HSBNCT.FGM.300.1.M14 ...
CATAAGCGCCGCGTCCGCGCCGCGCGCCTGAAGCAAAGCGCGCAAGGCGGTCAGGCGGTTGTTCAGCATCGCATTTTTCATAAGCGCCTACTTCTTCTGGCGTGCGTCAAACGCGTCGCGCAGGCCGTCGCCAATGAAGTTGATGCTCAGTACCGCCATCAGGATGCAGATGCCGGGCGGCATCCACTGCCATGGCCGAAGCGTGAGCGTCGACAGGTTGTTGGCGCCAAAGAGCATATTGCCCCAGCTTGCCGTGGGCATCTGCACGCCCACCCCCAGATAAGACAGCGCCGCCTCTGTCAGGATGGCGTGCGCCATCTGCAATGTGGCTTCCACCAAAATGGGCGCCATCACATTGGGCAGGATATGGCTTAAGATGACGTGGCTGTCCTTGGCGCCCAGCGATACGCTTGCGGTCACAAAGTCAAGCTCGCGCACGCGCAGTATCTCGCCGCGCACGAAGCGCGCGGTACCCGTCCAGTTGCATAGGCCGATAACCAGCATTACGTTATAGATGCTGGGCTTGAGCACCGTGGAGATGATGATGACCAGAAACAGTACCGGAAAGCAGTACACCACGTCTACCAGACGCATGATGAGCGTATCCACCCAACCGCCGAAATAGCCCGCCAGCGAACCCAGCAGAATGCCCACCGCAGTCGAAATGCCCACCGCCACCAGGCCAACGCTCATAGAGATGCGCGCGGCATAGAGCATCCGGCTGAAAACATCGCGCCCGAGGCTGTCGGTGCCCAACAGGGTGCCGCTATCTGCGGGGCTCTTGTTTTTCATGATGATGCCGGCGGCGTTTTTGATGGATTCGTAAGGGTCGTGGGAGACGATGAACGGCGCGAATACGGCCATCAATACCATCAGCACGATCACGGCCAGGCCAAAGAGCGCCAGCCTGTTTTTCCGAAAGCGTTTCCAGCCGTCAGTCTTGAACAGGTTGCGCCTGCGGCGTGTTGCAAAGGCAAAGTCCATGGGTCTCCCTCCTCTAGTACTTAATCCGGGGATCTACGAATGAATAGAGAATATCGGAGATCAGGTTGCCGACAAGCACCAGAATGGCCGTAATCAGCGTTAGCCCCATCAACACGGCGTAGTCGCGGTTGCCGATCGCGTCCACGCCCAGCTGCCCGATGCCCGGCCAGCTAAAGACTTTTTCAATAATATAAGCGCCGCCGAACAGGTTTGGGATGGAGAGCCCGAAGATTGTGATAACCGGTATGAGCGAGTTTTTGAGCGCGTGGCGGTAAATAACCGCTTTCTGGCTTAGCCCCTTGGAATGCGCCGTGCGGATATAGTCCTGCCCGAGCGTCTCGATCATACTGGAGCGGGTAAAACGCATCACGGTGGCGATGTTGGCCAGCGCCAGTGCCAGCGCGGGCATCACGAGGTAGCGCAGCTTATCCAGAAACAGGGCAAAACCGTCGCCTGTGAAGGCAGCGTTGCCAAAGCCTGATGTGGGGAACCATTTGAGCTGCATGGCGAACACATAAATCAGCGTCATGCCGAAAAAGAACGAGGGGATGCTGATGCCCACAAAGGAGAACACCGTAAGGCCGTAGTCGCCGGGGGTGTACTTGTGCGTCGCGCTGTATACCCCCAGCGGGATGCCCAGCAGAAAACTGAAAAAGAAGGCGGTGCCGGTCAGCAGCAGCGTAGCGCCCAACCGTTCGCCGATCATCTCCAGCACCGGCTGCCCGGAAAACGTGGAATAGCCGAAATTGCCCTGTAAAATCTGGCCCATCCAGTTAAAATACTGCACCAGAATGGGCTGGTCAAGCCCCAGCGCTTCCTTGGCGCGGTTGATCGACTCAATCGACGTGCGGGGGTTGACCATATTGGCCAACGGGCCGCCGGGCGCAAGTTTCATGATCAGGTACGTGAGCACGGTGATACCCAACACGATCGGTATCACCTGAAGAAGCCGGCTTCGAATGTACCTCTTCACGGATGCAAGCCTCCTTTATTCACCGTAGCGCTTGAACAGTTCCGGCAGAAACTGATCGGAGCTGACCACGGCATACGGGGCGCCTTCAGGCATGGCGGTGTCAAGCCAGCGGCGGCGGCCCACGGTTAGCCCGTCGCAGCGGGGGTCGTGCATGGACTGATTGAGCGCGATCACGCGCGGGCATAGCGTATGCATCAGTTCCGCCAGCGACTGCTCAAACGCATCGTAGCGGATCACCTGATCAAACAGGCCGCTTTCCTGAATGTCCTGTGCGTCAATTTTGGTGGACAGTGCGTAACGCTTGCCTTCGCGGGTAAACGCAAACGCGCCCGCGCCTACCGTACCCACGCCCGGGATAAACGAGGTAACGGGGTCGCTTCCCTCGCTGGTCAGGATCAGGTACACATCGATGCCCAAGGCGGCCAGCTGTGCCGTAACGTCTTTGATGATCTGCCCGCGCAATGCTTTATCCATCAGTCTTCTACCTCCGTTGTCAGAAACATGGCCAATTCTGTAAAGACGTCGCACCCAAGCGCAAACCCCGACAGGCTCACGCTTTCATTGTCTCCGTGCACCATGGGGAGGATATGGTCGAAGGTGTCGTCCATCCCTAAAGGAGAAAAACCGAAAACGGCGCTGTCGCCCGTGAAGAACCGGCCGTCGGTACGCCCCAGCGCCAGCATCGGCAGCACTTGCGCCGCAAGCCCGGCGGCGGCGGCAGCTTGCTCGGTTTTGGCCATTAGCGACCGCAATAGGCTGCTGCCCGGCGGGCAGAGATTGCCGGGTTGAAACCACTCCGTTTCACAGGCTACGGAGTGGCTCTCAAGCCACACTTGCAGCCATTGCTCGACCTGTGCCTGTGTGATGCCCGGCAGCAGGCGCAGTTCCATGGTCAATGAAGCCTGCGCGGGCAGTACGTTCACCTTTTCACCCACCGTGAAGGGCGCTACGTTCACACCGTGATGCCCCGCGTAGTTTAACAGCTCTGCCGCCAACGGTAAAGCAGGGCTTTGGCCAAGCAACGCTTCCATGGCATGGAACACCGGCCCATCGGGCGGCAGGCTGGCGATCCCTTCCAAAATGGCGGCTACCGCGGCCATCAGTTTCACAACCGCCTGGTCGTCACCCGGGGCGGCGGCGTGGCCTGCCTGACCCTTCGCGGTAAGCCGGATGCGGCACGCGGCTTTTTCCCCAACGACAAGGGTTATATAGGGCTTGCCTTGCACGCTCAGGGGAAAGCCGCCGCCCTCGCTGAGCACAATGGAACGCCGGAACCACTCCGGCTTTTGCCGGGCTACCAACTCCGCGCCCGCTTTGCTGCCCTGCTCCTCATCCACGGTGGCAATCAGCACCACATCGCGCGGGAGGCTGGGCAGTGCGCACAGCCGCTTAAAGGCGATAAGCTCCATCACGGCCAACTGTTTGGTATCCAGCGTACCGCGCCCGTACAACCTGCCCTGCTCCACCACCCCGCCAAAGGGCGGGTGGCGCCAACGCGAAGCCTCAACAGGCGCGACGTCCAGATGAGACAGCAGCACCAGCGGACGCAGCGCCGGGTTGCTGCCCTTGATACGGGCAATCAGGTTGGGGCGTTCCGGCAAACCCACGTACTCCGGCTGGATATGCAGGGGTGCCAGTTGCCGCGCCAGCCACTCGACCGCCTGCTTTTCACCGTCGGTACCGGTGACGGACGGCACCATGACCAGCTCCCGAAGTAGCCTGAGCGCGTCCGTCATAGGGGCAAGCCCTCCCGGTAAGGGATTTCGATCACGGACGTCTGGCGGCGGCTCAAAATGCGATACCCGTTTTCTGTAAGCAGAATGTTGTCTTCCACAATGGCGGAGGGGAGCGGGTCCTGCAAAACCGTCGGTTCGATGGCATAAATCTCGTTTTGCCGCAGTACGCCGCACATCGCCTTACGGTCCCGGTGCGGGCCAAGCACCGTGCCGCCGTCATGGCATTCCAGGCCAACCTGATGCCCCACGGAATGCGGAATGTTGGGGTAGCCGCTGTCCAGTATGGATTGCCTGCCAACCGCGTCTACCTCATAGCCTTTCATACCGGGCTTGATTACCGCCAGCACAGCGCCTACGGCCCGCACCGCGGCGTCCACCGCGCGCCGCACATCATCGGGCGCGTGGGTTTCGCCCGGTTTCAGGAAATACAGCGTGCGGGCAATATCGGACGTATAACCGCTGAAACGGGCGCTGAAGTCGATCACCAGCATATCGCCCGCCTCAATGATATTGGCGGGGTTCGGCCTGCGGTGCGACATGCCGCAGCGTACCAGCAGCACAAGGGGCATATCGTCCGGCGCGCCCAGCCCGCTGGTGCAGCCGTGATCCAATAGCGCCTGCACCATCATTTGCCCTACGTCTGCTTCACTCATGCCCACATGAATCGTGCGAAATACTTCGTCGTAGATATCGCAGGTCAGGCGGCTGCATTCTTGCATGATGGCAATCTCGCTGGGGGTTTTCACGGCGCGTAGTTCTTCCAGCATGGACGCGCTGGACACCTCCACACGCGCCATCACATCTTCCCCAACTGCGGCGCACAGTTTTTGATACAGCCCAACGGTCAAACCGTCGCAGCGGCTGTCCTCCGGGGTTTCGTTTAAGGCCAGCTGTTTGACGGGCTGCCTGTAAAAAAGGCTGCGAAAGGTTGCCTGTACGTCTTTGGCGGGGGCTGGAACCACAGCGGTGTACAGGCTGCAAGCCAGCATTTCCTGCGCTTCCGAGGGGTCGCACACCGCAACCACCTGACCGTCTGGCGTAAGCCAGACCAGCGTTTCCAGCTTTGCCGCGCGCCCAAACATCAGCTCAAAGGAAGGGTCCTGCCCGTTGCGCGCATAGAATACCCAAGCATCCAACCCATGCTGGCGAAGCATTTCGCCCGCGCGCGCGAGTTTTTCACGCGCCACATCCAACCGATTCATACGCCCTCCCTTTCCGCCGCCATCGACAGGCGGCGCACCGCGTGCGTGAGCACGCGACAGCCAAAAGTCAGCGAATCCCGATGGATTCGTTCGTTGATACCGTGAACCATGCGCACGGCCTGATCAAACGTCATGTCCGTGGCCAATACCGGGCTGAAGCCCAGAACGCTGGCCTGCAAGGGCTTCAGGAAGCGGCCGTCACTGGAGCCCATGCTCAGGAAGGGTATCAGCGGCACGCAGCCCGTTGCCGGCAGCGCTTGGTTCAGGCAATGTTCCAGGATTTGCAGGGACTCGTCCGCGGTGCTTTCATACCCGGGACAGAATGAGACGATCTCCATTTGGGCATGCCACTTTTGGGCAAGCGGAGCCACCAAACGCACGAGGTCGCTTTGGTCATAGCCGGGCAGCAGCCTTACGTCGCATGTTACGCTCACCTCCCGCAAACCGCAGCCCTGCACCAGCGTAGGTGTAACGGTGTTATGGCGCATGGCATAGAGTATGCTTCGCATCATGGGGCTGAGCAGCGCTGGCAGGGCATTGCCGTCGCAGGCGAGCGCGCTGCATAAAGCGGCTTCAAACTGACGGGCTACAGGGCCGGTGTGCCCATCCAGCACGGCATCGTGCAGTTCCGCCACAAGCCCCGCGGCGCTTGCCAGCGCGTCGGTGCCGGTCAGGTACACACCGCCGGGTGCATGGAACGTAAACGTAGCCTGCCCGCACCCTTTCTGCCCCGTTTCAACCAGATAAAACAGGCTGTCCCCCGCAAGGATGGGGAAGCCCCCGCCCTCGCTGATGACCAGCGCGCGGCGAAAGATATCCGAGACGCGGATCGGCGCTTGGCCCAAGGGAAGCGTTTGTGCAAGCAGATGCGTAAGCCCCAGCGCGCTGCCGCACTCCTCATCGCCCGTTACGACCAGGTAAACGTCGCGCCGCAGCGCCCCCGCGTCGCAAAGGGACAGAAACGCGGCCAGCTGCATGACGGTCAGCTGTTTGGTATCGACCGTTCCGCGTCCGTAAATATAGCCGTTGTCTTCCACGGCTTCAAAAGGCGGATGCCGCCATTGCGAAGCATCGGCGGGTACCACATCGATATGGCTAAGCAATACCAGCGCGGGTAGCGCGGGGTTTGGACAGCAGATGCGCGCGATCAGGTTTCCTCGGCGGCCATCCGCATGCGGCAAAAGCGCGACGTGCGCGCCGCTGGGCCTGATCAGGCCCGTGATATAGGAAAGCGCGGGCATCTCGTTGCCCGGCGGGTTGGATGTATCAAACCGGATCAGGTTTTTGAGCACCTCTACGGCATTCACAAGTGCAAGTCCCTTCCAAAAACATGGATCGGGCAAGGGGATGGAGCCCCCGATCCCCTTGCCCGCAGTCGCTTTACTGGATGGTCCACTTCTCGATCTGGTACGTAATGCCGCGGAAATCTGCCGCGAAGTTCTGCACCTTATTGCTGACCCCCGCGACGGACAGGTTGCCGTACAGCGGGATCCACGGGATGTCGTTGGAGATCGCGGCGGCGATTTCGTGGTAGCAGGCCTCACGTTCTTCCAGCGTGGTCAGGGTCAGAGACTTGGCAAAAAGCGCATCAACGGTGGGGCTGTTGTAGCTGATGAAGTTCATGCCGTTGGGCGGGGTGGCGCCGGATACGAAGTAATTGCGGTATTCGTCCGGGTCCACTTCAACGCCAAAGCCAAGGGTGAACATGTCAAAGTCGTCGGCGGTCACGGCGCGGGTCTGGCCGTTGGCGTCCTGGGGCAGCAGGCGGGTGAAGGCCAGCGTGGCGAAATCCTGCTCGCGAATCTCCATGTCGATGCCAACTGCCTTGAAGTACTGCTGAATCAGCTGCGCCATATCCGCCTGCGCCTGGCCTTTGGTGACCATGTCGTAGATCAGGTGCAGCGGCGCGCCGTCTTTCTCATAGATACCGGCGGCGTTCTTGGTGTAGCCGGCTTCCTGCAACAGGCTCTCGGCCTTGGCGGGATCATAGGGATAGGCGGTCACGTCAGTGCTGTGCGACCAGTGGTTTTCGGGGAAGATATCATCCGTGGCGAAAGCGAAATCGCCAAACACGGTGGATACGATGGTCGCCTTATCCAGCGCGTAGGACATGGCCTGCCGAACCTTGAGGTCCTTCAGGTTCGCGTTGAGCTGGTTGAGGCCGATGTAGTACATGTTCAGCGTCGGATAGGTGAACGCGGTGGCGGTGCCCATACCGGCCAGCAGTTCGGCTTCCGAGGGCTCGATCGACTCCACAACGTCGATCTCGCCGTTGATCAGCGCGGCGGTCAGGGTCGTCTGGTCGCCGAAGCGGTAGGTGATGGTATCGATGGAGGGCTGTTCGCCAAAGTAATCGGGGTTCTTCGCCAGCGAGATGTACTGGCCGGATTTCCACTCGACAAACTTGTACTTGCCGGTGCCGATGGGGTTGCGGTTGAAATCCGCCTTGTCCCATTCGCCGGGCGCGATGTCGCCCAGCAGATGCTTGGGGAGAACCGGGATGTTCAGCTGCGCGAGGAAGGCGGCGTTTGCGCTGGCCAGCTGAAAGGTAACGGTGTAATCATCCACGGCTTGAATGCCGCTTACGCTGGTGGCGGTACCGGCGCGGTAGTCCGCAGCGCCAACGATGGAATCAACGCGGCTCTCGGCGCCGCCCACGTAGGTGGGATCCGCCAGCGAGGTGAAGGTGAACACCACATCCGCGGCGGTGAAGGGCTGGCCGTCATGCCAGGTGATATTCTTGCCCAGGTGGAAGGTATAGAGGGTTCCATCCTCGGAAACGTCCCAGCTTTCCGCCAGTGACGGCCCAAAAGACAAATCGGGCTGGGGTTTGATCAAACCGTCAAAGATGAGGCATTGCACGTTGCTGTCCGGCGTGCGCGGATACAGCGTGGGGTTGAGATTGGCAACTTCGGACACCTGCCCGATGGTAACGGCCACACCGCCTTCGGCCATCGCAACCAGCGGCAGGGTAGCGAACACCAACGCGAGCATCAATGCAATCCAGGTTTTCCCGCTCTTCATGGCTTCTCCTCCTCAAGATCGTCTTTGGTTGTCCATCGCTGTGATATATGCGACAAAGGAGCTGACAATCTTCCCTTCAGCTCCTTTGCTTAGCGAAAGGATAGCATACTGTATCCAAAAAGTCAATTTATTTGAACGATTAAAATCTTTTAACAATTCAATTTGCTTGAGTGGCAAACATAGACGGCAATTGGTTTTCCCGTTTGCGGATATTGGATAACCGCTGAAAAAACAAGGTAAATACAATCGCGGGCTATGTCTCGCGAGGTTTGATGAGGATACCGTTCCTACCAATACCGTACCCGAACATGGACCGCCGGTTGACCGACACACCGTTTTCAAAGCCTTTGTGCATGCGCCGCATCACATGGCCTTGCTTGGCCATTGCCCCTGAGATGACGCGAGCCATGGGTTAGCGTCATGCCAGTATCGAAAGCTCCCGTCCATGCTGATTCAGCCAAGGCGTTTAGGTCTTTCCTTCGGCTGCCCTTCAGCGCACAAAGGCCACGTTTTCAAGCGAAAACATGGCCTTTGTCGGCGGTCTGAGGGGGGTGAGCTCTGCACTCAAACCCCTTACATTTTTAAGGCATAGCATCGCGGACACTGCGTCATGGGAACACATGACGGGGCGTTGCGCATCGCTGGTGAAGTGGCTTGATATCAATCCGGCGGGGAAAACCTTCCGTATAATCTAGAAGGGGTTTGTTGCGTACAGCTCGTTGGCGGCCAAGTAGTAGTCTGCGTTTTCGGCGGTTGCCAAGTTCACGGAGGTGAAAACCGTCAAGGGTGAAGCGGAGGCCTTTGCCGCCGCGTTGTCGGAGGTCAGCATCATGTCCACATAGTTGTCAGTGATCAACGCGAGCATTGCCCAATACGTCATGGACACGTCGTTTTGCACGATTGATGTGTTCGCTCGCATTCATGCAACTGGCGAACTGGATTGCGCCGCTCACCCCGCAGGTGAGGATGAGCTTTGGCCGCACCGTACGGCCGGAAAGGCCTATCTGGCGGCTGTTTAGCGCCCAGCCTTTCTCCACCAGCGGGCGGGTCACTGCCCAATCGCCGCCCAGCAGCGTCGCCAGTTCGCGCACGAGGGCCAGGTCCGCTTCCTTTTGCAGGCCGCGCCCGCCCACCACGAGTATCTCCGCGTCGGAAATGGTCTTGCCGGCGGGCACGGGCACGGTGCGTACGTGTGTCACGGGGGAGGCGAACACCTCGCGCGGCGTCCTCCGCCGGATGAGCTCGCCCTCCGGCTCCGCCTGCCGCACGGGGGCGTCCATCACCTTGTAGCGCACGGTGGCAAACTGCGGGCGGGTGTTCGCGGTCACGATCTGCGCCATGATGTTGCCCCCAAATGCGGGGCGGATCTGCACAAGATCGGTGTTTGGGCGCAGTTCCAGCCGGGTGCAGTCCGCTGTGAGGCCGGTATGGAAGCGTGTGGCGAGCCGCGGCGCCAGGCTTCGGCCCAGCGAGGTCGCGCCCACGAGCACGACGCTTGGTTTGAGCATTCGGATCGCGTCGGCGGCACAGGCGGCAAACGCGTCCGCACGGAAAAACGAGAGTGCGGCATCGTCATAGGAGTAGACGGTATGCACGCCATAATGGCGCAGTTCCTCTGCAAACAACCCGACGTCGCTGCCCACCAGTACGGCGTTCACTTGGAAGCCTACCTCTTTGGCAAGCTCGCGCGCCTTGCCGATGAGTTCCAGGCCCACGGGGTGCAGCCTGCCGCCGCTGACCTCCGCAAACACAAGGATGCCGTTCCACAGGGCCTTATCGACGCTGTCCACCCTCGTTTCCAGCCGGAGGATGGCGCCGCGCGGGCAGGCCTTCACACACACGCCGCACACCCTGCACGCGGCGTTGAGCTCCGGCTTGCCTGCTTTTAGCTCAATCGCGCCAAACGGGCAACAGAGTACGCACTGCCCGCAGGCGGCGCATTTTCGTTCCAAAACAGCGATCTGTGCCACGCTGCCGTCCCTCCCCTCACACAAACTTCCACGTTTTCAGCAGCGCGTGCAGGCGCAGGGCGCTGTCCGCGCCGCGCCACGTTTCCTTTTCCGCACCGCAGGGCGGAGGAAAGATGCGCTCTACCTGCGTGGGGCTGCCGGAGAGGCCGTAGTGGCTGGGGGCGGTATCCAAAAACGCGTCCAGACCCACGAGTTGCACGGGCCTGTCCGCGAGCTGCTTCGCGGTCTTCAGGGAGGGCAGCCGCGGCATGTGGATGTCCTGCTCCACAGTCGCCAGGCAAGGGAAAGGCATATGTACCGTCTCCACCACGTCGGAGAGTTGCTGCTCCACATTCACGCCGTTTCCGGCCACTTCAATGTGCGAGACCCACGCCGCGTGCGGGATGCCCATATGCTCCGCAATGGCGGGCCCTACCTGCGCGGTATCGCCGTCGGTCGTCTGTTTGCCGCAGAGGATCAGGTCAAAATCGCCCACGCTGCGGATGGCCTGCGACAGCGTGTAGCTGGTGGCCAGCACGTCCGCGCCGCCCAGCCGCCGGTCGCTGAACACATAGCCCGCGTCCGCGCCCATCAGGTAGGCTTCGCGGATCACGGCCTGCGCCTGCGGCGGGCCCATGGTGCCCACGGTCACGGTGCCGCCGCACAACTCGCGCAGGCGCAGCGCCGCCTCCAGCGCGAACAGGTCGTAGGGGTTCATTTTGCCCTGCACCCCCGCGCGCTTCAGGACGCCGGTCTGCTGATCCACCTCGACCTGATTGCTCGCGGGCACCTGTTTGATGCATACGAAGATGTTCATCGGCTCACCTTTGCACCCTGCCGCTCATGTTACCGCCTGCCAGTGCCAGCACTTCCTTTTCGGAGGCGTGGTTGAAATCCTGCTCGATGGTGTGCTTCAGGCAGCTGGCCGCAACCGCGAAATCAATGGCCGCCTGCGGCGCAAAGCCGCTGGCGAGCGCATGGATCAAGCCGCCGCCAAAGCTGTCCCCACCGCCTACGCGATCCACAATATGGATGCGGTAGGTGGGCGAGAAAAAAGCCTGCGCATCCTGATAGAGCATGCCCGCCCAGTCGTTGTCGTTAGCGGAGATGCTGCCGCGCAGCGTAATGGCTACGGCCTTGAAGCCGAAGCGCTGCTGGAGCTGGCGCGCCACGGCCACGTAGCCCTCGTGGCTGAGCCTGCCGCCCTGCACATCCGTGTCGGCAGCGCGAATGCCAAACACATCCGCCGCGTCCTCCTCATTGGCGATGCACACGTCCACCAGCGGCATGAGCGCGGCCATCACCTCTCCCGCCTTCTCGCGGCTCCATAGTTTGCCGCGGTAATTGAGGTCGCAGGAGGTGGTGATGCCCTTTTCGCGGCAGGCACGCAGCGCGTCCATACAGATGACGGGCAAGGCCCCGCCCAGCGCTGGGGTGATGCCCGTAAAGTGGAACCATGTAGCACCGTCCATCACGGCGTTCCAGTCGTAATCCTCCCGCATGGAGAGCGCGACGGAGGAGCCCGCGCGGTCGTAGATCACCTTGCTGCCACGCTGAGACGCGCCTTTTTCCACAAAATAGAGGCCCAGCCGCGGCCCGCCGCGCACGATGCAGCGGGTATCCACCCCATACCGGCGCAGCGCGTTGATCGCGCATTGGCCGATGTCCGTATCGGGCAACTTGGTTACAAAGCGCGCGCTGTGCCCATAGTTGGCCAGCGATACCGCCACGTTCGCCTCGCCGCCCGCGTAGCTGGCCTCAAAGCTTTCCGCCTGCACAAAGCGCAGGTAGCCCGCGGGGTTCAATCGCATCATGATCTCGCCGAAGGTTACCATTCCTGCCATGCGGTTCCCTCCTTACCGGCCCAGCGCAAGCGTATACGTCCGCGCGAGCGCCGTTATATCGTCAAATTTGCCGTCTTGGATCCACTGTTTGTTGACCAGGTTGCCACCCACGCCCACGCCCGCGCAGCCCGCCGCGACAAAGCCCGCGCAGTTCTTTTCTGTGACGCCGCCCACGGCCAGCAGCGGGATGTGGCAAAGAGGCGCACGTATGGCGCGAATGTAGTCGGGCCCGAGGCTGCCTGCGGGGAACACCTTGACGGCATCCGCGCCCGCGTCATGGGCGGCCGCGATCTCCGTAGGCGTCAGCGCGCCCGGCAGGGACGCAAGCCCGAGTTTTCGGGTCTCGCGGATCACGGCCACATCGACGTTGGGGGAGATGATGTAGCGTGCGCCCGCGTCGGCGGCCAATCGCAGCTGTTCCAAGGTCATCACCGTGCCCGCGCCGGCGAGCATCCGGCCCGCGAACCGCTCGCCGATCAGCCGGATGGAGCGTGCGGTATCCGCCCAGCTATCGGGCTGAGCCTGGTTGAACGTAATCTCTACCAACCGCACGCCGCCGCGCAACAGGGCGTCCGCGAGGGCCACCATCGGCTCCGGAGCAAGCCCCCGAACGATGGCGATAATTCGGTCGTGATCAATCCATTCCATGGTAGTCATGGCGGGTCGCCTCCGGTTTTGATTTCTGCGACCAGTATACTGTCAGGCAAAACAGATTGTCCAACGGAAAAGCGCGGGGCATTTGGCGCAAAATTCCGTATTGCTTTTTGGACCGTTGTGTGCTAAGCACGGGCAAAGGCAAGCGATGCCCACTCGAGCCCTGCGCCCATGCAAAAGAAGGGATTGATAGCGCGCCGCAGGCCTGTGCCGAAACGTTGCGTGAGCCCCTGCCCGCCGAGAAGTCGCCGACGACGGGAAGCGGGGAGCGCAGCAGGTTGGCGGTGCTTCACACTGCTTGGCTGAAGCATGAAAGGGTCTTGCGGCTTGCCAGACACACCGACGGCTGCTGCGACATGCGGCCGCCCCTGCAAATGTAGGGCAACAATAAATAAACGCCCCGGGAGCACGGATTACCGTGCCACCGGGGCGCTTTGCTGTAATGGCGAAGCCTACAGCTCCGCCGCGCCTTCCTCCACACCCGCGAACGGGTTGTTCTCGCCAAGGTGCGCGCGCATGAGCGCTTCAAACTCCTGCCTCGATTTTACACCCGCGTCGGCAAACATCTTATTGAGGCGGTAGCGCAGGGTGCTGCCGCTGATGAACAGCTCGTCGGATATCTGCTCGTAGCTGAGCCCGTCCATGAGCCTGCGGATCACCCGCAGGTCGATGGCGTCGCGCTGGCTGATGCAGGTCTCGATGCCCACCAGCACTGCAATGGTCGGGTTGTCGTAAAACCGATCCGCCCGAAGGACGGGGGCCACCAGCGGCTGCATCTTCTCCATCACACGCCCGGCGGTGCTTTCCCGAACGAGGATGCGGCTGGGTACGGTGATCTTGAGCGCCGTATCCTGCGAGCTGTCGCTGCCGGTCAAAAACCGCCATACGTAAAACGCCTGCTCGCCCACCACGTTCATGTCCATGGTCATGGTGGTGATGGCGGGGCGGTAAAAGCGCCCGATGCTCATATTGCCGAAGGACGCAACATACAGATCCTCCGGCACCCTGATGCCGTGGGCCTTGCAGCAGTTGATAAAGCAGATGGCCATGATGTCGTTGGGGCAGATGACCGCGTCGTAGCGGTCCGCCACGTCCAGAAACGCCTCGAAGCTTGGGTGCGGGTCGTGCTGCCACAGCCACACATCGCTCTGAGAAAGCAGCTTGCCCCATACGGCCACGGCGCTCATCGCCGCATGGTAGCGAAAATTATCGTTGATCGAATTCTGCCCAAACCCCACCAGCGCGATGCGCTCCTTGCCGCAGTTGTAAAGGTAGTTGACCAACTGCTGGGTCTCGGCGCGCCGTGAGGGCGTGGCGCAGCTGATATCGTTCCCGAACTGCTCGTTGTCCAGCCCCGCGAGCACGGTGCGGCAGTTTGCCTCACGCAGGCGGCGGATGGCGGATGTCACAAACGGCATGGACGCGCTCGTGACGATCGCGGCATTGGGAAAATCGTCAAAGTCTGCGGTGTCCATGGTGGCATCGGAAACGGGAAGCATGCGCACTCCGCAACGCGCCGCCGTGGCACGGATGCCTTGCAGGGTGTTGCTGTACTGCGTGGAAGCGGCGGATTTTTCATCATAGAGAACCGGTAGCACACGTTCTCGCATGGCAACCTCCAATCGCACGGCTATTTGATTGGATTCTTAACGCATCATTATACGATATGCTTTTGAGAAAATCAATACGAAATGTTCGGGGGCTGGTTTTTGTTCTTTCACGTTGAGCCTACCGCAAGCGGCGGCTACAATGGGAGCAACAGAGGAAAGGAAGTGGGGCCTGTGGAGGCGTTCGAACGTCTGGCAGCGCATGTGTACAGGCTTCGCGTGCCCTTTCCGGGCTGCTGGACGGGTGTCACGCTGGTGCTGGGGCCCCCTCACGTACTGATCGACAGCGGCGGCTGCGCCGAGACCGTCGACAGCTGCATCGTGCCCGCACTCGCGGCGATGGGCTTGCGCCTTGCCGATGTGGGCTGGCTGGCGCTGACCCATATCCATGGCGACCATGTGGGCGGCGCGGCGCGCATCAAAGCGCTGGCGCCATCAGTTTCCATCGCCGTGTTTGAACCTTCGCATAACAGGCTTTGCGACCCACTAGCCTACAGCCGGCAGATACGCGCGCGCTTTCCGGCGCACAGCCCCGAAGCGCCCGCCGCGCTGTGCGGCGCAGGGGCGGACAGGCTGCTCGCGGAGGGCGATATACTGGGGCCGCTCACGCTTTTGCACACCCCCGGCCATGATACCGACAGCTGTTGCTACCTGGACGCGCGCACCGCTACGCTGATCACTGGTGATTCATTGCAGCTCAACGGCACGGTGTCGCAGGGCTGCGCGCTGCTCATGGATGTGCCGGGGTATGAGCGTACGCTTGCGCGCCTGCTGGGTATGCCGCTTAACAACATCGTATGCGGCCACCCGTACCTGCCGCTGGGTGCGGAGGCGGTCGGGCAGGAGGCCGTACGGCGCTATCTGGCGGCTTGCCTTGGCTGCTATGAGCACGACCGGGGCTTTGTGGCCGGCATGGTCGCCGCAGGCGAGACCGACCCCTCTGCGATTGCGAGGGCGCTGATCCAAAGCGTCGGCGGGCAGGAACCGCCGCATCTTTTTTTGCCGCTGTACACGGTCACAGGATACCTCTGTGCCGAGGCGTGAAGCGTGCGCGGAAAACTTTGCACACAGCGGGCCCGGCCCACGGGGATACCAGAACCGGCCAAATAACAGTAAGGAGACGGAACTCATGCGAAAATCGGTGCTGATTACAGGCTCGTCGCAGGGCATCGGCGCGGCATGTGCGCTAGCCTTTGCCCGGGAGGGTTACGATGTGGGGATCAACTACCTGCACTCGCCGCAGGAGGCGCAGCATGTGGCGCTGGCCTGCCGCGAGGCGGGCGCGGACGCGCAGATATACTGCGCGGACGTTTCCCTGCACGGCCAGTGCGAAGCCATGGTCGAGGCATTCATCGCGCATTTCGGCAAGATCGATGTGCTGGTGAACAACGCGGGCGGGGCGCTGGACATGCCCAAGGGCGGGTTTATCGATATGCCCATGGATTACTGGGACAAGCAGATCGACCTGAACCTAAACGCCGCCGCCTACTGCGCGCGCGTCGCCGCGCGCGACATGGTGGCCAAGGGAACGCAGGGTTCGATCATCAACATATCCTCCATCCACAGCGTGATCACATGGGTGCGGCGCAAGGCCCTGCCCTATTCCGCGGGGAAGGCGGGCCTGAACATGTTTACCAAGTCCATCGGTGTGGAACTGATCCGCTACGGCATCAACGTCAACTGCATCGCGCCGGGGCTGATCTACACGCACATCATGAACCGCTACTCCGAGCAGAACGTCGAGGGCTTCAACCGAAAGATACCGGCGGGATACGGCGGCGTGCCGGACGATATCACCCCGATGGTGCTGTTTTTGGCGGACAAGCGCAAAAGCCGCTTCATTGTGGGGCAGACGATCTTCATCGACGGTGGCCAATCCATCGACGGGGCTATCGACAACATGCTTGATGAGGCATTTTAAGAGAGGGGAACGGGAACATGAAAAAAACGTACGCGGACATGCGCAGCAACTGGGAGTTTGGCGAGGCATCGGAATGCAGACGCGGCCTGATGCTCGGCATGGGCTACACCGAGGAGGAGCTTCACCGTCCGTTGATTGCCGTGGTCAACAGCTGGAACGAATATAACCCCGGCCATGTGCACCTGAAAGAACTGGCGGAGCGCGTGAAGCAGGGTGTGCGCGAGGCGGGCGGCCTGCCGCTGGAGGTGATGACCACCGCCATCTGCGACGGCATGGTGCTCAAGGACCCCAAATACATCGAGATCCCCAGCCGCAATTCCATTGCCGATCAGGTGGAGCTGACGGTGGACGGCAACTTCTTCGACGGCATGGTCATGCTTTCCACCTGTGATTCCATTGTGCCCGGGCACCTGATGGGCGCGGCGAGGCTGGATATTCCTACCATTATCGTAACCGGCGGCTACATGCCCCACGGGCAGTTCCGCGGCAAGGAGGTCGTGCACATCCGCGCGCAGGACAAGGTGGGCACCGCCGCCGAGGGCAAGATGGACATGGAGGAGTATAACGGCCTGATTGCCAACAGCTGGGGCACCTGCGGCGCATGTACCTCCATGACCACGGCCAACTCCATGTGCATGATGGCCGAGGCCATGGGCATGACCCTGCCCGGCAACAGCAACATGAGCGCCGTCTCCAGCGCTATCCGCAAGCTGAGCTACGAGGCGGGTAAGCAGATCATGACGCTGGTGGAGGAGGGCGTCACCGCCCGCCAGGTGATGACGGTGGACGCCATCCGCAACGCCATTGCGGTGAACATGGCCGTCGCGGGCAGTTCCAACCTGATTTTGCATATCCCGGCCATCGCGCACGAGGCGGGCTATGACCTGCCGTGGTGGAAATACTTTGACGAAGCCTCCAATCAGGTGCCGCTGATGTCGCACCTGATGCCCGGCGGCGAATACTCCGTGAAGGATTTCGACCTTGCGGGCGGTATGCCCGCCCTGATGAAAAACCTGCTGGCGCTGCTCAAGGGGGACTGCCTGACCGTAAACGGCCATACCGTGGCCGAAAACGTGAAGGATGCCGTGATCTACAATGACGACTGCATCCGCACACTGGACAACCCCGTGATGCGGGAGCCGGGCATCGGCGTGCTGTACGGCAACCTCGCGCCGGAGGGCTCCATCCTGAAAATCGCCGCCGTACCGGCTCAGCTGATGCGTTTCAGGGGCAAGGCCCGCTGCTATGACAGCCTGCACGACGGGCTTACGGCGCTGCGCGCCGGAAACATCAAGGAAGGCGACGCGATCGTGCTGCGCTTCATGGGCCTGAAAGGGCGCTTTGGCACGACGGCATTCACCTTTCAGGAGGAGCTCAAGGGCAAGCCCGCGCTGTACAACTCCTGCGCCATCATTACCGACGGGCGCTTCTCCGGCGGTACCAGCGGCCTGAGCGTGGGCTATGTGAGCCCGGAAGCGGCGCTGGGCAGCCCCTTGGCCATCGTGAAGGACGGTGATGAGATCGTGATTGACGTGCCTGCACGCAAAATGGATTTGCAGCTTTCCGACACGGAGATCGCGGAGCGCATCAAAGGGTTCGACTGGACGTTCCCCGGCAGCGAGTACCCCCGCTTCCTGCGCCTGTTTTCCCGCAACATCGGCTCCATGGCCAAGGGCGGCATCTGGGACGTATGAATATGCGCACCGTTACGACGGACTGTCTGGTGATCGGCGGCGGCCTCGCGGGCTTGATAGCGGCCCGTGAGGCCGTGCGCGCGGGGATGCGAGCCACGCTGTTGTACGACGGGGCGGGCGCATCGCCGTGGGTGCATGGGATTAACATCCCCGTGCACCCCGAGGACTCGGTAGAGAGCTTCCTTATGGACACGTTGGCCAGCGGGCAGGGCGTGAGCGACCCCGCGCTGGCGGAGGCGCTGTGCAACGACGCGCCCGCCATGAAAAGCGAGATTGAGCGGTTGGGGCTGGCTTTCAACCGCGAAGGGGACGGCTACCAGTTACTACGCCCGCTGGGCGCAAGCTACCCGCGGGTGATGTCCGTAGGCAATGACACGGGCGCGGCGGTGCTGGCGGCGCTTCGGGTGGAGATGAAAGGGAAGCTAGATGAGCGCCCCGGCGTGCGCGCCGTGCGACTGCTGTCAGAAAACGGCGCGGTTCACGGGGCGCAGGCCTTTGACCGGCACACGGGCGAGTGGCTCACCGTTGCGGCGAGCGCGACGGTGCTTGCCTGCGGCGGCTTTTGCGGCATCTACCCCTTTTCCACCAACAAGCGGGATTCGGGCGGCGACGGGGTCGCCATGGCGTTTCAGGCCGGTGCGGCGCTGCGCGACATGGAGTTTATCCAGTTTGAGCCCAGCGGCGCAGTATGGCCGGAGGCGCTGCGCGGTACCAGCATCATAACCACCATGTTCTTTGAGGGCGCGGTGCTCCGCAACCGGTCTGGTGAACGCTTCATGCTGCGCTATGGGCCGGAGGGCGAACGCGTAGGCAAGGATGTGCTCAGTATGCGCATTGCGGCGGAGGTGGGCGCGGGGCAAGGCACGGCGTACGGGGGCGTGTATTTCGACGCCACGGCGATGGGGCGTGAAGAGCTGACGCGCCTGTACCCAAGTTACCTGAAACGATATCAGGATGTGGGCATCGACCTGGCCCGCGAGTGGGTCGAGCTTGCGCCCGTTCCGCATACGTCGCTGGGCGGTGTGTGTATCGACGCGCACGGCGCTACCACGGTGCGCGGGCTTTTCGCCTGCGGCGAGGTCATCGGCGGGCTGCACGGTGCCAACCGCATCGGGGGCAGCGCCGGGCTGGAAACGCTGGTGTTTGGCCGCAGGGCGGGGCGCGCGGCTGCGGCATATGCGGCAGCGGCTATGGGGCGAGGCGGCGAAGAGAACGGCGCGCCAGCGCAACCGGCACCGCAGGGCGAAGTGCTTGCAGACGGCGTGGTAAAGGTGCCCGGAGCGGATATATCCGACGGCAATGGAGACCCGCCGGTGCTGGCACGCATCCGCAAAACGCTGGGAGAGGCGTTGCAAAACAGTGCGGGCGTGCTGCGCGAGCGCGCCGGGCTGGAAAACGCCCTGCGCACGCTTGGCCGTGCGCGCGAAGCGTTGAGTGTGCTGACCGGCGGCAGCGCCCGCGAGGCATTCCGCCGCGACCGCCTGCAAAACGACCTGACGGCTGCGCTGCTGGTATGCACAGCCGCACTCGCCCGTGAGGACAGCCTTGGCTGTCATATCCGTTCCGATTTTCCCATTCAAAACCCGAAGCCTTATCGAGTAACGCTTTCACAGGGTGAGGACAGAGCTGTGGCGGTGCGGCGCGAACCGCTGGGCCGCCCATCGACAGGAGGTTGCCAAGCCCAATGAAAACAGTGTTTGTGGTTCCAAACCGCTATGTGGATTCCGTTACCCTGATGGGCGTGGCGGAGAAACTGGCCGCCCGCGCGGGCGTGACCGGCGCGGAGAGCGGCATGGGCACGCCCGCCAATGTGGAGCTGCTGAGCAGCCTCGGTTATGACGTGCCGCAGGACACCGGGCGGAACGACCTGATGATCGCCGTGGACGCGGCGGACGAGGATGCGCTCAAGGCTGCCCGCGAGGCTGCGTTGGCGGCGCTGGAACACCGGGGCGGCGGCGCAAAGCGCGCATACCATGACCTTGGCGAGCTGGAGCCGGGCGCGTATGATCTGGCGCAGATATCCCTGCCCGGCGAATACGCCGCCGAGGAGATCAAAAAGGCGCTGCTGCTGGGCATGGATGTGTTTGTGTTCAGCGACAACGTGCCGCTGGCCGAGGAGCGCGCCGTGAAAGAGCTGGGCAAAAGCCTTGGCAGGCTGGTGATGGGGCCGGACGCGGGCGTGGGGCTGATGGGTGGCGTGGCACTGGCGGCGGGCAGCATGGTAAGGCCCGGCGCGGTGGGCATCGTGGGCGCGAGCGGAAGCGGCGCGCAGGAGGTGGCCTGCCTTGTGGAGCGCTTGGGCGAGGGCGTAAGCGAGATCATCGGTACCGGCGGGCGCGACCTGCGGCCCGAGATCGGCGGCATCACCATGCGCATGGGTATGGAGCGGCTTAACCACGACGCGCGCACGAAGGTCATTTGCCTGGTGAGCAAGCTGGCGGACGCGGGGGTGATGGCCTCCATGCTGGCCGATGCGGACCGGCTTGGCAAACCTGTGGTCGCTGTGTTTTTGGGCGGCGGCGAGGCGTTGTTCGCGGGGCATCGTGTGCAGAGCGCCCAGAGCCTGCAGGCGGCGGCGGAGCGATGCGTAACGCTGCTCACAGGGGTGGAAAAACGCCTTGGCTGGAGCGATGCCGCGCTTGCCACGCTCACGCGGCGGCTGCTTGGACGCATCGCACCCGAGCGGAGGTATTTCCGCGGGCTGTACTGCGGCGGCACCTTCACCGAGGAGGCGCTCATCCTGTTCACGCAAACGAACCCGGGGGTCGCGCTTTTCTCCAATCTGGATACAAAGTACGCCCGCAGGCTCGCCTCTCACCACCAGAGCGAGGGCAACGCCATCCTCGACATGGGCGCGGAGGATTTTACCGCCGAGGCTCCGCACCCCATCTTCGACCCGTCGTTGCGCCTGAAACGGCTGGAACGTGAGCTGGGCGACCCGCAGGTTGCGGTGGTGCTGCTGGACTTCATCACCGGGCCGGGCGTGAGCCAAAACCCCATTCTGCCGTTCGTGCCGCTGATCGCGGCGCACCCGGAGGTTGCCTTCATCACCACCATCTGCGGGGCGCAGGGCGACCCGCAGGATATCGCCGCCGCCCGTAGGGCGATGGAGGGCGCGGGCGCGGTGGTGGCGGATTCCAATTACCAGAGCGCAAGGCTCGCCGCCGCCCTCATGGCGGGGCTGGACGGGAGGCATTTGCATGGATGAGGAAAACCGGAAGCCTCGCATCGTGAACATTGGTATCCAAACGTTTTACGACGCGCTGGTCGCGCAGGGCGCGGCGTGCGTGCAGCTGGACTGGACACCCCCCGCGCGCCAGGATGCGGAGATGGAAAACCTGCTGGATCAATACCTTTGATGCATTGGGCGAGAGGAGACCGACCATGGACATACGCGACAGGATCAACGCGGCCAACGATGCGGCGGTGCGCTGCATACTGGATTCAGACCCGTACTGGGTGGACGTGCAACCCGCGGGAGAGTGCGTAGACGGGCTGGAAGACCGCATGATTCTTCATTCCGGCCCGCCGGTCGACTATGAGGATATGGTGATGCTCCACCGGCGCGGCATGGTGAGCGCGATGCTGTTTGAAGGCTGGGCAAAAAGCGAGGCCGAGGCTGTGGCGCGCATCCGCGCGGGCGAGGTGAAGATACAGTCCGCGCTGGATCACAACACGGTGGGCGCGGGCACGGGTATCATTACCCGATCGGTCATGATGAATGTGATCCAGGATCGCACCAGCGGCATGCGGGCCTGCACCTTCCCCGCGGAGGGGGCGTTTCAGGGGGGCTTCTGCGGCTGGGGCCTCTACAGCGAGGGCATAGCCGAAAACCTGCGCGTGATGCGTGAGGAGCTGTTCCCCGTCATCAGGGAAATGCTCCGTCAGTTGGGCGGCCTGGCCATCAAGCCCATACTGGCCGAGGGCATGCAGATGGGCGACGAGAACCACACGCGCCAGACGGCTGCCGATCTGCTGTTTGACAAGCAGATACTGCCCGCTCTGTTCGCGCTGGACAGGCCGAAGGAGGAGATTCTGAAGGTCGTCCGCTACATTGTTGAAACGCCGCGTTTTTTTCACTGCTACGGGCAGGGCGCGTCGCGTGCGGCGTTGCTTGCGGCGGAAGGAATGCCCTATTCCACCATGGTGACCGCCGTGTGCGGCAATGGCGTACACTTCGGCATCAAGGTGGCGGGGCTGCCGGGGGAGTGGTTTCTGGCGCCCGCACCGATGATGAAGGGGCGCTACACCTCCACGCACTTTACGCAAAAGAATCAGCTCCCGTGGATCGGCGACAGCTGCGTGGTGGAGTGCGCGGGCATGGGCGGCTTTGCCGCCGCCGCCAGCCCCATCACCTGCAACCTGCGCGGCATGACCCTGCAGCAGGCCATCGCACAGACCCGTGAGATGGAGCGCATATCCATCGGCAAAAACCCGAGCTTTCCCATTCCAAACCTTGATTTTGACTGCCTGTCCGTGGGCATCGACATCCGGCTGGTACTCAAGACTGGCATAGCCCCTGCCATCCATGGCGGCATGTTCAACCTTGAAGGCGGCCTGATGGGCGCGGGCATGGCGCGCGTACCCATGGAATGCTTCCAGAAAGCAATGAAGGCCTTCGCGGCGCGCTATCCGGGCTGACCGGCCTTCGCCCCGCTGGTCGCGGGCAGCGATTCTGCAACGGGAGGTGTTTGCAAGATGGCGGACAGGCGATTGATGGTACTCAACCTCGGTTCCACAAGCTTCAAGTGCAAACTGTACCGTATGGGCGCGACAGAAACGCTGCTGGCGAGCGGCGGGGTAGAGAGCATCGGCGGCGAAGGGCGTTGCCGTGTGCAGGCAGGCGAACAGGTCGCGGACGGGCCTTGCGCCTGCGCCACCCACATGGACGCGCTGGCGCTGTGCCTTACGGCGATCGACCGCATGGGTGTGCCCGCGGAGCTGGACACGCTGGACGCCATCGGTTACAAGGCCGTGCATGGGGGCACGCTGTCCGGCGCGCACCGGGTGGATGCCGCGTTGCTTGGGGAGATGGAGCGGATGGTCTCGTTCGCACCGGCCCACAATCCGGTCTATCTGGACATGATGCGCGCGGTGGGAGAGCGCTGCCCGCATACGGTGCAGATCGCCTGCTTTGAAACGGCCTTCCATGCTACTGTTCCGCTGGAACGCGCCGTGTACGGCGTGCCCTACGAGTGGGTGGAGGCCTACGGCGTTCGTCGCTATGGCTTCCACGGCTCCAGCCACAGCTACATCGCCTGGAAGCTGGCGCGGGAGGCGCCCGCCGCACGGCGCGTGATCAGCGCTCATCTGGGCGGCTCCAGTTCCCTGTGCGCCATACTGGACGGTCGGAGCGTCGCTTGCACGATGGGCGCAACGCCGCAGAGCGGCCTGTTCCAGAACAACCGTGTGGGCGAGCTGGACGCGTTCGTGCTGCCCGTGCTCGCCGAAAAGCGCGGCGGCTTGGCGGCGGTGATGCGCGAGCTCTCCACGCAAAGCGGCTTTCTCGGCATTTCCGGGGTGAGCAACGACCTGCGGCTGGTGGAGAGCGCCGCCTCGAAGGGCAACACACGCGCGGCGCTGGCCGTGCGGGCATTTGAGGACGCGATCGTCGGCTACATTGGTATGCAGACAGCCTTCCTCGGCGGGCTGGACGCGCTCGCCTTTACCGGCGGTATCGGCATGAACGACGCCTTGCTGCGCGAGCGTATCACCCGCCGCTTGGGCTGGCTGGGCGTTGCGATGGACGCGCGGCTGAACGTGGCCCGTCACGAGGGGCGCATCAGCACGGCGGACAGTCGTGTGGCGGTGTGGTCGCTGGAGACAAACGAGGAACTGATGGTGGCACGCGGCTGCCTGCGCGTGCTGGAAGCACGGGATGTATGAGGCTTGGCTGACCCCTGCCTTTGAAGGCAAGGGCATTTGGGATGGCGCGGTGCACTCGGTGTTTGGCCGGGTCGCAAACATTGCGCTTGCGCAGGGCGGCGGGATGCGCCTGTTCACGCTATGCGCGCCCGATGTGTCCCGCCTGCCGGATGCGGCGCGCGTACCGCTGGACTGGCTCGCGCATGTCCGCATTGGCGAGGCTGCAAGGCTGACCAGCACCGGGGTGGCTGTCGGCGGGCGCACGCTGCCGCTGGTGCGTGGGTCGTGGTGCGGGCGTATCGCCCGATATGGGGGCCGGATACGCGCGGAGGCAGCGGCTCTGCTGGCACCGTATGCCAAACGGTGGCTGGAACAGGCGCCCGCATCCATTCGCGTACAGGCTATGTGCGACCTTCGCGCAGGCGACGGCTGCCGCTGGTTGGGGCTGGGGGGCGGGCTGACCCCCGCCTTTGACGACGCGTGCGTGGGCGCGATGGCATTGCGGTGCGCGCTGGGGGACACGCGTCCTTTCCGGCTGCCGCCGATGGAGCGCACCACGCAGATCAGCGCCCGCTACCTGCGGCTCGCGGGCGAGGGCTATTTTGGGGAGCCGCTGTGCGATGCGGTGGACGCGCTGTTTGGGAACGCGCCCCTTGCCCCCGCGCTGGAAGAGCTGGCGGCGGTGGGCGCAACATCCGGCTGTGATATGCTCGCAGGCATCGGGGCCATGCTGGCGGTAGCGGGGTAATATGCATCAAACCGTTGCCCTATTGGCCTTGCGGCTATCATGCGCTTTTTGCACGCGCCCGCTGCGCCTTCATTTGCGAGAGGCGCAGGCAATCAGGCCTGTGGCACCCTTCCACTATTCGCGGTTTGCGTTGGTGTCCATGAACCCGCCTACCCCGCGCGCAAGCGAGCCCAAGCAAACCGTTGTAAAGCGGGATGACGGCGGGCTTTTCACCCGAAGCAGCAGCCCGCCTGTCGGTGTGCAAGCCGACGGGCGGGCTGCATGTCGTTTTTGGTAAGAAATTGCGTATTACCACAAATGGAGAAATATTATAGCATGTTTCCCATAGAATGCAATACTATTTTCCAGGATTCGGTGGAGCGCGATTTCATCTAGATAATTGTTGATGAATTGTCTATCATGAATGCAACGAGGGAGGAGCGAAAGCTCTCCGGATAGAACAATAATGGAAAGGTGGAAACAACAAAATGAAGAAAATGCTTGCGATCCTGCTCACGGTAGTTCTTGTATGCGGCATATGCCTGACAGCCTCCGCCGAGGACAAGACGGCTATCGGCTGGACTTCCTGGGCGCTGGCCGAGGAGAAGCTGATCCCCGTTTACGGCGGCTCGGCGGATGCTTTCATGGCGGATAACCCCGATATCACGATCGACTACTCCCAGTCCAATCCCTATGCGTCTTATCTGGATCAGCTGCTGACGGCCGCGAGCGCGGGCAATGCCCCGTACGTGGCGCACATCAAGGCCGAGTGGCTGCCGCAGTTCCTTGAGCTGGGCGCGCTCAAGGACATCAGCCCCTACATCAGCAAGGACGTCATCAGCGATTACAGCGCCGCCGCCATTCAGGGTGCTACGGTGGATGGGCAGCTGGTCGCAATGCCTTGGTTTGGTAACACCTACGCGCTGTATTACAACAAGGCATTGCTCAAGCAGGCCGGCATCGAAACGCTGCCGCAAACGTGGGCGGAACTGATTGAGGATGCCTACAAGGTATCCGCGCTGGGTGACGATGTGTACGGGCTGGCCTTCCCCAACTCCAACGGCGTGGAAGCCGGTGAGGGCTACAACCTGTTTCCGGCGCTGTGGGCGCATGGCGGCGACTTTACGGATGCCGAGGGGAAGATCAGCCTGGCCAACGAAGCCGGTGTTGCGACCTTTGCCGAGATCCAGAAGCTGATCGTAGACAAGGTATCGCCCACAGTGGGCAACAGTTTCAAGGATCTGCGCAATCTGTTTGGGCAGGGCAAGATCGGCTTCTATTGGGATTTGGAGGGCACCATCGCCACGGCCGCCGCCGCCGCTGCGGATCAGGATCAGTTCTACAAGGATTTTGGCTGCATGGTTATCCCGGGCGCAGATACGCCCAAGGGTAGCGGATATATCATCACCCATTATCTGATTGTGCTTAACAACTGCCCGGATGAGATCATGCCTCAGACAGCGCGCTTCCTGGAGTACATGAGCAGCGCCAAGGTCATTCAGATATTCAAGGATGGCAAACAGGGCAAGATGAGCAGCCGCGCCTCCGTGATGAGCGACGTGTTTCAGGATGTAAGCGAGAACACCGCCGTGTATGTCGACGCGATGAAGACCGCGCGCCCGCTGCCTGTGGCCGGCCTGCACTTCATGGATGCGGACAAGGAGATTGTCAAGGCGCTGACGCGTATCTCGCAGGGTGAGGACGTGACCGCCGTGCTGACCGATTGCCAGAGCACCATTCAGGAAATGTACGACGAGTGACCAACGACGCGCCGGTTGCGGTTTCATGGCACCTGCCGTCCTTCCCACCGAATGGCGGGAAGGGCGGCAGTTCCTTCTGCCCGCGCGGTGGCCGCGCGGTCGATGCGGGCAGGGGGCTGTGCCGGAGAGCCTTTTGCAGCCGCCGGTGCGCGAGAGGCCAGAAAGGGTTTTGGCAAGCGATGCGCAAGCAAGGATGCGGCGGGGCAGCGTGGTGCTGAACGGGCAAAGCCAACCGGCAATATGCTTGCACAGCCCATGCGCCGGCGGTTTGAACCGATATGGGCGCATACCATGAGCCGGATGGCTCCGTTCCCCGCCGCAGGCGCGGCGACCATCGGTAACGCTGCGCCGGCGTGCCAGCCGGCCAATAAAGGAGAACCGCATCATGCAAGCGAAGCGCGCAAAGGTGGTTAACCGTCTCACCCCCCGGCAACAATCGGACAGCTGGTTTGGCTTCGCGCTGGTGGTCCCCGCGTTGCTGGTGCTGCTAATCGTCATTGCTTTGCCCATCCTTAAGGGGATTTACGTCAGTTTCTTTTCCTACAAGCTCAAAAATGTCAGCGCTCCGCTGTTTAACATATCGGGCGACCAACTGGCTGCAGTGCTTCGCGGTGACGCAAGCTTCGCCTCGCTTTTCAACTTGCAGTGGAACGCGCTGGGCAACTATATCTCGCTTTTCAAGCGTGGCGATATCTTTCACTACTTTGGTAACACGCTGGTCTTTGTGGCGCTCACGGTTGGCATTCAGTTGGTGCTGGGCATGGGCATTGCGCTGCTGCTCAACGCCCGGCTGCGCGGCAGCGGCGTCTTTCGCGGGCTGATGCTGATCCCTTGGACCATCCCTTCGGTGGTGGTGGCCATATTGTGGCGCTGGATGCTGCATCAGGATTTTGGCGTGGTCAACTACATTGCGTGGATGCTGGGCATAAGCCAGCAGCTCAACGTTTCCTGGCAGGTGTCCAACGCACTGGCGATGGCGTCCATCGTGCTGGCCTCGGTGTGGCGGCAACTGCCCTACATGATGGTCATGCTGCTGGCTGGGCTGCAAAGCGTGGACTGCTCGCTGGAGGAGGCCTCCTGCATCGACGGCGCCAACAAGTGGAACACCTTTATCCATGTGATCCTGCCTTCCATCCGGCCGGTGGTCTTTACCTCGGTATGGATCGCGGTTATGAACAACTTCCAGAGCTACACCATCATTGCCAACATGAACGGCACAGGCGAATCCACGATGACGCTTTCCATTGCGGCGTATCAGGAAGCTTTCAAGAGCTATAACTTTGGCCGGGGCGCGGCCATCGGCGTCATGTGGCTCGTGCTCCTGTTCGCGATCACGCTGTTCAGCAACCGGCTCAACGAGCGTAGCGCTAACGATTATCAGTAGAAAGGGGTTGGTACACCATGCATCGTGAATGCTTTGACCCTCGGCCGGGCAGGGCCGGCATCCTTAGCTGGATGGGCGTTTTTGCCCTGTATGTGCTCGGGTTGGGGTTGTTTGCCACGGGCGCTTGGCGGCTCGCGTTTCTTGCGGGTCGCGTGGCCGCGGAGGCACAGAGCATCTATGGCGGATTCAGCCTTGCGCTGATGGCGCTGGGTGTGCTGGCCATCGCCGTGGGCTGGTGGGTGGGCCGCTGCGCCCGTGGGCTGGATGGCTACTGCAAGGCGCACAACGGCACGCAGAGGGTGCTCAAGTACGTGGCTGCGATCCTGATCACGCTCGTGCTGCTGTTTCCGGTGTTGTGGATGCTGCTGTCCTCCCTGCAGCCCAGCTATCGGCTCATGCAGATGCCGCCCACCTTTGCCATCACGGGGGAGAGCGGGCTGGGCAACTACGTCAAGATATTCTCCAAAGCGGAGTATGTGCGCTATTTCATCAACAGCTTTATCACGGCGGGGAGCACGGTGCTTACGGCGCTGGTAATCTCCGTGCCCGCGGGGTTCTCGTTTTCCCGCTATCGCTTCAGGGGGCGCAACGCGATCCTGACCGCCATCCTCTCGGTGCAGATGTTTCCCATCGTGGTCATCCTGATATCGCTGTATACATTTTATATGAAGTGGAATCTTCTGAACACCTACGCAGGCGTGATCCTCGCGGACACTACCTTTGCCATGCCGCTGGCCATCACGCTGATGAAATCCTTCTTTGACACGCTGCCGCGCTCGCTGGACGAATCCGCGCGCATCGACGGCGCGGGCCGTATGCGCACGCTCTTCCAGATACTGCTGCCGCTTACGCTGCCGGGGCTGGTGGCGGTAGGCATCTACACCTTTCTATCCGCCTGGGACGATTTTTTGATGGCGATGACCATCATGCAGAGCAACGCGATGAAAACCCTGCCCGTCGGGCTGGCGCAGAGCTTTCTGGGCGAGTACGCGCACGATTACGGCGCGCTGATGGCCTTTTCCATTGCGGGCTCGCTGCCGATCGTGCTGATGTTCGTCTTCTTCCAGAAGTATATGATCAGCGGCCTTACGGCAGGCGCGGTCAAGGGTTGAGCCATGACATATGTGAAGGAAACCCGGCGGGTGCCGGTGCGGGAGCCCGTGGATGTGCTGGTGGCGGGCGGGGGCATGGCGGGTGTGGCGGCGGCGGTGGCCGCCCGCCGCATGGGGGCGCAGGTGCTCCTGCTGGAAAAGACAGCCCTGCTGGGCGGGCTGGCGACCAACGGACTGATCAACTGGTATGAGCCGCTGTGCGACGGGCGCGGCGAGCAGCTGATGTTCGGTCTTGCGGAAGAGCTGCTGCGCCTCTCCATTCGCGACGGCGGGGACACGCTGCCCCGCATATGGCATGAGGCCGCCCGCCCCGTGCCGCAGGACAGGGTGCTGCCGGAAAAGCAGCACCCTGACGGCGGGCGCTACGCCACCTTTTTTTCGCCCACGGTGTTCCAACTGGCCCTGGACGAGCTGATGCGACGCGAAGGCATTGCCCTCCGGCTGGACATCTTAGCCACATGGCCCCGCATGGAAGGCAAGCGTGTGACGGGCGTATATTGTGAAAGCAAAACGGGGCGCGAGCTTTTTCCGGCGCAGATGGTGGTGGATGCGACAGGCGACGCAGACCTGTTTTTCCGTGCAGGAGCGCCATGCGTTCAGGGGCGCAACTACCTCTCCTTTGTGGCGCACAGGGGCGATATGGGTGCGCAGGGCGGCTTGGCACGGCAACGCCGGTGGTTTGCGCGGGGCGCAGACCTGCAAGGCGTGGGGCACCCCGCAGGCTACCCGCTGCTAAACGGCACCACGAATGAAGAAGTGACGCGCTTCCTGCTGGATGGCCGCAAAATGCTGCTGGACGACCTGCGCGAGCGCGCCGCGCGCGACGGGCAACCTTCCTGCGACGTGACCGCCCTGCCAGCACAGGCACAGTTTCGCACTACGCGGCGCATCGACGGCGCGGCGACGCTCGGCGGCGCGGATCAGGGTATGCGCTGCGAGGCCTCTGTGGGGTTGGTGTGCGATTTTGAACGTGTGGGCGAGTGGTACGAGATTCCCTGGGGCAGCCTGTACTGCAATGGATACCCGAACCTGCTGGCCGCGGGCCGGATGATCTCCGCCGTGGACTGGGCATGGGACGTTACGCGCGTGATCCCCGTATGCGCCCTCACGGGGCAGGCGGCGGGCGTCGCTGCAGCGCTGGCGCTGCAAAACGGCGCGGATGTGGCGCGCGTGCCGCTGGCAGCACTTCAGGGTGCGCTGCAAAAACAGGCCGTCAGGCTGCACCGTGCCTGATGGCCCTGCCAATTTGATGGAGCAGCTCCTTGTGGGCTGCTCTCTTTTGTTGACAGCAACAGCGGGATGCTGTTCTGCGCCCACGTCAGGCAGGCACGTTGCCGTACCGCAGAACAAACGGTTGCTTATTCGATTTCAAAACCTTAACGCTTCCATTTCGCGGCGCTTTTGCCCTCTGGCTTCGTCATGAAGGCTCGACGTAGCCCCGCTACGCCTTCGCCTCCATTCCTCGTCATAGACCAAAATCGCTCGCGATCGATGACGCATGAAGGATTTGAAATCGTATTATTCTTCCACGGGGTTTACAAACTCGCCGAAGGCGGCGCGCATGGTGGCTTCGAACGCCTTGCGGGTCGTGCAGCCCAGGTCGCGGTATAGCTTGCTGAGCCGGTAATGCAGCGCGCTGGAGCTGATGTAGAGGCGCTCGGTCAGCGCCTCGTAACTGACGCCGCGCAGCAGCCCCTCGATAATCTTCAGGTCCAGCGCGTCGTGGCGGTTCAGGCAACTCTCGATGCGCATCAGGGTTTGGATGCTGGGCTCGCGGTAGAACAGATCCTTTTGCAAATCGTCCAACAAGCGCGCCGGTCCGGCGGCCGCCTCCGGCCGCTGGCAGGCTGTGCTGCCGCGGATCAGCAGGTGGCTGGGCGCGATGATCTTGGAAACCAGCGCGGGTTCGTTCAGGGTTTGCAGCTGCTGCCAAATGGAAAACGCATACCGGCCGATCGCGGAAAAATCCATGGTGATGGTGGTGATGGCTGGCTGGCAGAAGCGGCTGATCGCAAGATTGGAAAAGCTGACGATATACAGATCCTCCGGCACGCGCAGGCCGTGCGCCTTGAGGCGGTTAAGCGCAAGCACGGCGATGTAGTCGTTGGGGCAGAGCACGGCATCGTACTGCGCGGATACGGGCAAGAAGGCGTCAAAGCACTCCGCGGGGCTATGGCTCCACATAAACACATCCGAAAGGGTAATGGGGCGCGGCAAAGCGGCGGTACAGCGCGTGGCGGTGCTCACCTTGACCATGTCGTTGATGGAGTTTTTGCCGATGCCCAGCAGCGCGATCTTCGTTCGGCCGCATCCTTGCAGGTATTCGATCAGCTGCACCGTCTGGCGCGAACGGCTGTGGGTAACGCAGCTAACCTGCGTGGACAGGCTATCCGCATCAATGCCCGCCAGCACAACCCGCTTGCGCTGCGCCCGCAGCAGCCGGATGGTTTCCATCAGCGTCTCCAGTGAGAAGCCGGTCAAGATCACGGGATCTGTAACCGCCTCGCACGCGGGGTCGCCTTCGCGCGGCAAATCAAGCACCTGCACGGTGCGTTGCGTGGCGGAGGCGCTTTTTTGTATGCCGCGGATGATTTCGCCATGCCACTCGGAATGGGCGCAGGCGGGGTCGAGCATCACAGTAACGCTGCGAGCGAACATATCCCTCACACTCCGGTTTTTGCGATGACGAAACACAATGTAACAAATTATTATAGCATGAGTTGAACGGCATAGCAATACCAAACTGTTTGCGGAGGCGCAGGTGTCTTCGTATTGCCCGTATGGGCGCAAAAGCTTATCCTACAAGCGAAACAACGTTTGGGAGGAATCGGTATGGGTCATACTTATCGGCTGGCGATTATCGGATGCGGCATGATCTGCAATGCTGCGCACCTGCCGGCACTCGCGCCGCTCAGGGAAAAGGGGATGGTCGAGGTGGTGGGCGTAGCGGATATCCGCGCCGAGGCTGCGCGGGAAACGGCGGAGCGCTACCGCATTCCCGCATGGTATGAGGACCCGCAGCGAATGTTGGACGAGCTCGCGCCCGAATGGGTAAGCATCTGTACGCCAAACTGCCACCACGTATGGAGCATCGCCGCGCTTCGCGCCGGGGCCCATGTCATGTGCGAGAAGCCGCTCTCCATCACCTATCGTGAGGCCAGGGAGATGTTCGCCGTGGCCCGGGAGCAGGGCAAGCTGCTGTTTCCCTGCCAATCCCGCCGGTGGAGCGCGGATATGGACTTTGCCAGCGACGTGGTGCGTAAGGGGCTCCTGGGTACGCCCTATTATGCGGACCTGAGCTTCATACGCCGCTACGGAATCCCCACATGGGGCATGTTTCACATCAACAAAGAAAACGGCGGCGGCCCGTTCTGCGATCTGGGCGTGCACTTTTTGGACTCGCTGCTGTGGATGACGGGCAACCCCCGCGTGGAGGCCGTATCCGGCAAGGCGTTCGATGTGCTCGCAAAAAAGGGGGAGGACGTGTTGCTCTCCATCAAGGAGAGCGGCGCGTACAGCGGCACCTTCACACCGCGCCCCTACCAGGCCGCGGAGTTCAGCGTGGAGGATTGCGCCGTGGGTTTGATACGGCTGGCGGGCAATTTCGGGGTCAACTTCAAGTTCACGTGGGCACTCAACCAGCCCACGGGAAAGCATATCATCATCTGCGGCGATCAGGGGGGGCTGGATGTGGAGCAGCAGATGCTGTGCCAAAATGTGGGCCGGTACCAGGGGGAGACCAAGCTGAAGTACTTTGACAACCGTCCCTATGCCGACCGGCCGTTCGACGCGCACTACTACATGTACCAGCATGTGTATCAGGTGCTGGAGGGCTGTGAGGAGCCCCGCGTAAAGCCTGAGGAAACGCTCAATGTCGTGGCGGCCATCGAGGCGTTTTACCGCTCTGCCGCCGAAAACCGCGAGATCCGCACAGAGGAACTGGAGGGATACACGCTATGAACACCTACCGCGTCTGCATCGTGGGCTTTGCCCATGTGCACATCAACGATGTGGCGGCCCACTTTGCCGAGCACCCGCAGATCAGCCTGGTCGGCTGCGCCGATACCGCGCCCATCCGGCCGGAATCAAAGCGTGGCGCGCCCTACACCCGCGCATGGAACCTCCGCTATTGCAGCGAAAGGTTTGGCGTGCCGGTGTTTGCGGATTGGCAGGAGATGCTTGCCTCCCTCGCGCCTGACCTGTGTGTGGTCAACAGTGAAAACTGCTACCATGTGGCGATCACGGAGTTTTGCGCCGCGCGGGGCATCGGCGTGTGCATCGAAAAGCCCATGGCCACCACCCTTGCGGACGGCCTGCGCATGGCGCGCGCGTCGCAGGCGGCCGGAAGCCTGCTGATGGTCAACTGGCCGGTAACGTGGAACCCCGGTATGCAGATGATCAAGACCATGATCGACCGCGGCGACATCGGCCGTGTGATCGAAATCAAGACCCGCATGGGGCACACCGGCCCCCTCGGGCGCGGCGCGAAGCATAAAATCGAGCAGACCGCCGAGCCGATGAGCGATATGGACAAGGCGGCCACATGGTGGCACCAGCACGAATGCGGCGGCGGCGCCATGGCGGATTACTGCTGCTACGGCAGCGTGCTGAGCTACTGGTACGCGGGGGAGAGCGCCACCGCCGCCAGCGGTATGCGTATAAACAGCATGACCCTCGCGGCCGACGCGGAGGACAACAGCGCGATGATGGTACGTTTCCCGCACTGCTATGCCGTGCTGGAGGGCACATGGACGACTGTGAACCACACCTTTAAAAGCCCCATCGTGTACGGGGAACGCGGCGCCATCGTGGGGGACTACAAGACCGGAAAGGTGCTCCTGTACCGTGAGGATGGCACCGTGGAGGAGATCGAAAACGATCCCCTGCCGCCGGAACTCAGGGACGTGGCGAGCGCGTACGTGCACCACCGCGATACCGGCGAGCCGCTGCACCATACGGCGCTGCCGCCGTTCAACCTGGAGGCACTGGCGATATTGGACGCGGGCCTGCGCTCCGCGGACAGCGGCAAGGTGGAGATGGTCAAAAATATTCATTGGCAGATCGGATGAACACGCGGGAGGCGGCCGGTATGGACGAGCGACTGTTGCAGATTGCCCAGCACAGGGAAGAAAACTACAAGCCGGTGGTCACCTTTGGGGCGTGGCGTGTGGCTGTGCTCAACACCCACGCCCGCTTCCGGCGGGAAAACATCACGCAGCTGGAGCGCCACCTGCTCACGGATGAAACCTTCACCCTGCTCAAGGGCCGCGCGACGCTCTACATCGCGGACGGGGACGCGGAACACGCCGGGCGCGTCACGGCGGTAGCGCTGGAGCCGCTGCGGGTGTACAACGTGAGGCAAGGCGTGTGGCACGCCGTGGAAACGGGGGAGGATACCTCCCTGCTGATCACCGAAAACGCCGATACCAGCGTGGACAACTCGCCCAAGCTGCCCATTTCACCGGCCATGCTGCCCGAGCCGGCACAAAGCTGACCCACGCGCCGAGTCCGCTACGGCACGCCGCGGCGAACACGCATCGCGCAGTGCCTGCGTGTCTTGTGCGGACAAGAGCACATACCGCAGCGGCGTGCCGCAACATCCGCTGCACACCTGAGGACACGGTGTAATACTGTTTCAAAACCTTAACGCTCCTATCTCGCGGCGTTTTACCCTCTGACTTCGTCGTAAAATCTCGACGTAGCCCCGCTACGCCTTCGATTCCGCTCCTCGTCGTAGAACAAAACCGCTCGCGATCTATGACGCATGAAGGATTTGAAATAGGATAACAAGGCTGTGGCGGGCGGGAACGGCGCCATGCGCTCCCCGTTCTCCCCTCCCGCAACCATGAAGGACGGAACATCCATGAACGGCATCATCACCGATATCCAGAAATTCAGCCTGACCGACGGCGCGGGTATCCGTACCACCGTGTTCTTAAAGGGCTGCAACATGCGCTGCCGCTGGTGCCACAACCCGGAGACCCTTCGGGTGGAACCGCAGACCGCGCTGTATCCGGATAAGTGCATCCATTGCGGCCATTGCGACCGATGCCCCACGGGCGCGCGCGTTACGTTGGGGCGGGAGGTAAGCGCGCAGGCCGTATTGGCCGAGCTGGCGGCCGATCTGCCGTACTACCGGGCGTCCGGCGGCGGCGTGACCCTCTCGGGCGGCGAGCCGCTGATGCAGCCCGCGTTTTGCGTGCAGCTGCTGCGCCTTTGCCGCGAAGCCGGAATCCGCGCCGAGATGGAGACGAACCTGTCGCTGCCCTTTGAACGGCTGGTGCCGCTGCTGGGGCTGCTGGACAAAGTATACTTCGATATCAAGCTGATGGACGACGCCCGCCACCGCGAACTGACCGGCGTATCCAACGCGGTGGTGCTTGACAACGCGCGCGCGCTGGCGCAGACCGGTACGCCCGCCGGCGTGCGCACGCCGCTGATCCCCGGGCTTACGGCCACGGCGGAGAACATCGCAGCCATCGCGGCTTTCGCAGGGTCGCTGGGCAATGTGCACGGCTACGAGTTGCTCAACTATAACCCCTTAGGCGAGCCAAAGTATACCGCGCTGGGCATGGCATATCCGCTGTACGGCTTGGCACGCCTGACGCGTGCGCAGCTGGAAGCGCTGGCCGCCGTCGCGGGCGGGCACGGCGTACCAATCTCATACCGTTAGGAGGTGTCGCCATATGAGCCTTTCCACCCTTACGGCCACGGAAAAGCGGGCGCTGTATACGCGCTGGCTGCGTGCCCTGCGTGAGCAGAAAATTGAGGAAACACGCAAAAAAGTCGCCCGCTTCGGCTATAGTGACGAGGACGACTACCACTTTTTGACCCCGCCCGAGGGCTATGACTGGGCTCCGCACGGCGATACCCCAAACGGAGATTTTCACGGCTACCGGGGGTGGTCCGAAAACTACCGTGACATGGTGGCGAGCTTTCCGCCGGTGGTGCTGCCGCACAACGCCATGGCGGGGAATTTTTTGCGCATCCTGCAAAAATACCGCAAGCTGCGCTGGCATGAAAACTGGGATCTTTCGCCCTGGCAGGCGCTGATCGACCGCTACGGCATTGACCATGGCCTAGGGCAGATGCACCATTTCTGCGGTGATATGCGCATCGCGTTGGCGTTGGGCTGGGGAGGCCTTAGCGACAAAGTGGAGCGGTATGCCCGCATCCATGACCAAACGGAGGAACAGCGCGCGTTCTACCGCGCGGAGACGCTGTTTCTGCATACCTGCATCGGCTGGATCGACCGCACCATCGCCTGCATCCGTGAAAAAGCAGCCATGGAGGCCGACCTCCTGCTGCGGGAGAACCTGGAGGGGATGCTCGCCGCCAACGAGGCTGTGCGCCTAGCGCCGCCGCGCACACTGCGCGAGGCGTGCCAGTTTTTGAGCTGGTATAACATCTTTGGCCGCAGCTTCAACCGCGAGGGGGCGGGCGGGCAGCTGGACGAGATCCTGCGCCCCTATTTCGAGCGGGATATCGCATCCGGGCTCATCGACGAGGAGGACGCCGTGTTCCTGATTGGCGGCCTGCTGATGAGCGACACCAAGTACTACCAGCTTGGCGGTCCGGACGAGGCTGGCCGTGACATGGTCAGTCGCGTATCCTGGCTGATTCTGGAGGCGGCGGATCGGCTTGACGTCGCCACCAACCTGACCGTGCGCGTGCACGACGGGCTGCCGGAGGCATTCTTCCGGCGGTGCGTGGAACTGCTGTTTGCGCACAAAAATGGCTGGCCGCGTTTTTCGGGGGATCAGTCGCTGGTGGACGGCTTCGTGCGCCGCGGTTTTACGCCGGAGCTGGCGCGCAGGCGCATCGCCGTTGGCTGTAACTGGATGGCAATCCCCGGAGAGGAATACCCCCTGAACGACAGCATCAAGGTGAACATGGCCAAAGTGTTTGAGGAGGCGCTGCGGGAGATGTTCGCCTCCGGCGAGCGCAGCGTGGAAAGGCTGTACGCACTGTATTGCAAGCATATGGACATCGTGCTGGATGTGGTCGTGCAGACCACGGATATGCACCTGCGCCGCAACCACGAAAACAACCCCGAGCTGTTTTTGAACCTCGTGAGCGTTGGGCCCATCGAAAAAGGCCGCGACGCGTCCGACCACAGCCTGCGGTTCTACAACATCGGCATCGACGGCTCCGGCATCGCCGTGGCTGCGGACAGCTTCGCCGCGCTGGAAAACTGCGTGGAAGCGGAGGGCTACCTCAGTTGGGCGCAGGTGGAGAGCGCGCTGGAGAATGACTTCGCGGGTGTGGAGGGGCGGTATGTGCAGGCTGTGCTTAAGGCCGCGCCCAAGTACGGGCAATGGAACTCGGCGGGCGAGCGTTGGGTGCGCAAGCTGTGTGACCAGCTCACGCAACGGGTGGTGGCCCTGCGCGGCGAGGAAGGCGAGATTTTTATCCCCGGGCTGTTCAGTTGGTCAAAGACCATTCTGTTTGGGAAGATCGTAGGCGCTACCCCGGACGGCCGTCATGCGGGCGCGCAGATCAACCATGGCGCCAACCCCATGCCGGGCTCGGTGCCAAGCGGCGCGATGACGACGCTCAGCGAGGCGATCATCGCCGCGCAATGCGGCATGGGCAACCCCAGCCCCTTCCAGATGGAACTTGACCCCGGCATTACCGCCGACGCGGGCGGCGTAGACAAGGTGATCGCCCTGTTGCGCACCCATCTGGAGCGCGGCGGCACGCTCATCAACGTGAACATCGTGGATGCGGACACCATCCGTGCTGCGCACCAAAACCCGGAGGCATATCCCGATCTGGTGGTGCGCGTCACTGGTTTCACAGCCTATTTTATCACGCTTTCACCGGCGTTTCGCCAGTTGGTGGTGGACAGGATTGTGCGGGTCGATCCATAGAATCGACATGGGATGCAAAACATCTTTATGCGGGAGTTGCTTTCACAGCCTGCCGGTTTATACTTGCGGGTATCTGGATTGCAAAACATGAACGCTTCCATCTCACGGCGCTTTGATCCCGTGACATTGTCACGAAAGCGCCACGTAGCCACGCTACGCCTTCGCTTCCGCTCCTCGCCACAGCATAAAGGCGCTCGCGATCTATGACGCATTTTTTAGGAATGATACTACGCGTGGGTGCTTATCTTTTGTAACGTTGCCGCCAAATGGCGGCCACACGGGCTTTGACCTTCGTGTGAGGCTGTTTCCCCCCGGCTACAACACAACCTCCGTCTGACCGCTGCTCACGTCCGCGCGCCGCACGCCTGCGCCATCGTACACAGCCAGTGTAAGCCCGCGATGCTCCCCGTTCACGCGCACACGCACGGCGTCGCCTTCCCTGCGGGCCGATACCCGCAGGCATTGCACACCCCGGCTGTCCACCACGGCGCACTGCGCGCCCTCCACAGACGGCTGGTACACGCGCACCTCCAGCCCGTCCAGATAGTCGTAATCGGTCTGCGTTTCGCTTGCGCCCATGGGCAGAAGGGTGTTCTCGCGCACGAAGAGGGGCAGGCTGTCCACATCATAGGTTTCGTTGCGCCACGCGCCGCCCTGCGCAACCGCGCCTGTCAGCAGGTGCGTCCAGCGGCCCGCGGGCAGGTAGTATTCCACCGCGCCGTCTTCGCGAAACACGGGGGCCACCAGCAGCGCGTCGCCCAGCATGTACTGGCGGTCCAGGTCCTCGCAGGCCCGGTCGCCGTCAAATACCAGCGGCATGGCGCGCATCACGGGCAGGCCGGTTTCGTGCGCCTCCGCCGCCAGCCCGTACAGGTAGGGCATCAGGCGGCATTTCAGGTGCACGAACTGCCGCACCACATCGGGGGCGCGCTCGCCAAACAGCCACGGCACCCGGTAGCTGCCGGAGCCGTGCAGGCGCGAGTGTGTGCCCAGCAGCCCAAACTGCGCCCAGCGCATGTACACCTCGGGCGTGGCCATCTCCTCAAAGCCGGAGATGTCGTGGCTCCAGAAGGCAAAGCCGCTCATGCACAGCGACAGGCCGCCACGCAGCGTTTCCGCCATGGAGGGGAACGTGCTGGTGCTGTCGCCGCCCCAGTGCAGGGGATAGCGCTGGCTGCCCACCGTGGCGCTGCGCGCGAACACGCACGCCTCGCCCGCGCCGCGCTCGCGCTCCAGCAGTTCAAACACGCAACGGTTGTACAGCAGCGTGTAGTAGTTGTGCATCAGCACGGGGTCGCTGCCGTCAAAGTAGACGCAATCCGTGGGGATGCGCTCGCCAAAATCGGTCTTGAAGCAGTCCACGCCCATGTCCAGCAGGCGCTTGAGCAGCCCCTGAAACCACGCGCAGGCCGCGGGGTTGGCAAAGTCCACGATACCCATGCCCGCCTGCCACATATCCCACTGCCACACGTCGCCGTTCGGGCGTTTCAGCAGATAGCCCGCCGCCATCGCTACTTTGAACAGCGGCGATTTCTGCGCGATGTAGGGGTTGATCCACAGGCAGGTTTTCAGTCCGCGTTCATGCAGCCTGCGCAGCAGCCCCTCGGGGTCGGGGAACATCGCGCGGTCCCAGTCCATGTTGCACCACTCGTAGCCCTTCATCCAGAAGCAGTCAAAATGGAACACATGCAGCGGGATGCCGCGCGCCGCCATGCCGTCCACGAAGGCGAGGATGGTTTCCTCGTTGTATTCGGTGGTGAACGACGTGGTAAGCCACAGCCCGAAACTCCACGCGGGCGGCAGCGCGGGGCGGCCCGTCAGCGCCGTATAGCGCTCAATCACGCCTTTCATCGAGCCGCCGCCGATCACCATGAACGTGAGCGTTTCGCCCGCCAGCGAAAACTGCGCGCTCTGCACGGCTTCGCAGCAGAGCTCATAGCTCACTTTGCCCGTGCTGTTGACAAACACGCCGTAGCCGCTGTTGCTCACATACAAGGGGATGTTCTTGTAGGCCAGCTCCGACGCGGTGCCGCCGTCCTCGTTCCAGATATCCACCGCCTGCCCGTTTTTGACAAACGGGGTGAAGCGCTCGCCCAGCCCGTAGAGCTTCTCGCCCACGCCCACGTCCAGCTTAACGCGCATGAACGCGCCCTCCGGCGTTTTGGCATGGCCCATGTGGCGCTCGCCAAGGCCGGTCAGGCGCACGCCGTTCTCAAAGAAGGCGAGGCTGAAGGGCTTGCGCGTGACCACGGCGCGCAAATCGCCCGATGTGACGGTGATGGCGTCGGGCCCCTCTGTTATGTCCATAGCGGCAGGCTCTTCAAACAGCTCAAACGCGGGCGCTTTGCCCGCGCCGCCCTGAAAATGCGCCAGCGTGAGCGACAATATGCCCGCCCGCGGCGCGCGGAACGTGAGCGTGAGCAGCGGGGCATTGAGTATCATGCCCCGGTCGTGCACCGGCACATGGGAACAGTAGACGGCATAGCCGTCTTCTTCCCAGCGGGCGTCCTGCACCTCGCGGCAGTTTGTCAGCGTTACGCCCGGCTTGAGCACCCAGAAACCGTCGGTAAATTTCATGCAAATCACCTGTCCGTCCGTTTGAAATGGTATGGCGTTGCTGTTGCGCGGGCGTGCCGTGCCCATGCGGCTGGCCTGTGCGTTTGGCTGGCCAAAGCCCGCCAAACGGCTTGGACGCCAAGCTTACTGCCGCTCAATCGATTGTTCTGGCGTAAAAAGCGCGTGACCGTCCGTCGATCACTTTGCTGTCCCGTATCACAAAGGCGGCTGTCTGTTCAATGCGGTCCGACGCGCCGCCAGCCTTGAGCACATACTCGCCCGCCTCCACAAGCCAGTTCATGTTCACATCCAAAAACGCCAGCTGGCTGGCTTCCACTTCAAACGTCACGGCAACCGTTTCCTTCGCTCTCACAGCCACGCGCTTAAAACCAAGCAGCTCCAGCGTAGGGCGCACCATCGAAGCGACGGTGTCTGTCGCATACAGTTGGACAACCTCGTCGCCGTCGCGCTCGCCCGTGTTTTGAAGCGTAACGGTAACGGTCACGCGGCCATCGGCGGATAGCTCATGCGTGGAAAGCGTCAGTGAAAGGTAGGCAAAGCGCGTGTAACTCAGACCGTGCCCGAAGCAGAAAAGCGGCTTGGCTGTATCGTTGATATAACCGTTCGCGTTGCGGATCATCCCCGTATGGCCCGCGCTCACATAGCCGCTGCCGCGCGGCAGCGCATAGTAAACCGGAAGCTGGCCCGCATTGCGCGCCGCGGTCACAGGCAGCCTGCCCGAGGGGTTCACATCGCCAAACAGAACCGCCGCCAGCGCCTGCCCGCCAAACTCGCCCAGCTGCCAGGCTTCCAATATCGCGTCAAAATGCGATGCAACATATTCGTTGGACAGCGGCCTGCCGTCGAAATGGATAACCACGGTGGGCTTATGCAGCCCGAACACAGCGCGCGCAAAGGACTCCTGCGCACCGGGCAGGTCGATGTCCGTGGCGTCCACACCCTCGCCGACGGTGGAGGTCGCGCCCCATCCGTTCTTGCCGCCGAGCGTCACAATCACCACATCCGCGTCGGCGGCTACGGCCAAAGCCTCGTCTATGCCGCCCATGTCCGTGCCCGCGTAATTGATGCCCTTGGCAACCGTGACCTTCGCTTGGGGTACGCGTTCGGCAATGGCCCGCCACAGCGGCCGGGCATTCGGGAAATCGTTGCGGATCCGCTTTTCCACACGCGGCGAGGTTTCGCGGATCTGCCCCACATATTGCTGCGTGATATCGTAGATAATCAGGCCCGGTTCCTCCCAGCCCTGCCCGTCCTCCTCGCGGCTCATGGTCATATCCAGCGCGGCGGGGTAGCTGAAAGGCGCAAAATAGCTGCGAACACTGTCCGCGTGCGGGCCGATCACCGCGATCTTTGCCACCTGCCGGGAAAGCGGAAGCAGGTTGCGTTCGTTTTTCAGCAGTGTAACCGCCTCGGCGGCCATGGCAAAGTTCAGCTCGTCTGCCGCCTGTGTGTGCAGCACGCGCGAAAGCATCTCGCGGTCAGGGTAGGGCTGCTCAAACAGCCCCAATGCGAACTTGGCGGTGAGCACCCGCCGCACGGCCTGATCGATGGTCTGAATGTCGATTTCGCCGCGCTCCACGGCACTGCGCAGTTCGTACGTATAGCCTTTGGGGCGCGGATACTCTACATCCAAACCGGCCTTGAGCGCCTTGACGCCCGCCTGGGTATAGGTGGACGCCACGCAGAACGGATCCACAATGCGGTCGATGCTGATATAGTCCGAAACGACCATGCCCGTGAAACCCATGCGGTCACGCAGCAGTTCGGTCAGCAGCTTGCGCGAGCAGGCTACGGGTTCGCCGTTCATCGAACAATAGCTGTTCATCACGCCCATCAGGCCTCCCTCGCTGATGGCCGCCTGAAAAGGCTTGCAGTGTACCTCCTCCAGCTCGCGCTCGGTCACCAGATTGCGGCCCATGTTCAGGCCGCCCTCCGTAACGCCGTGGCCCACATAGTGCTTGGCGGTGGCCGCGATGCCGCGCGTGCGGTCATGCATATCCTGAAGCCCCCGCACAAAGGCGCTGCCCATCGCCGCGGTGAGGGTGGGGTCCTCACCGTATGTTTCCGTGATGCGGCCCCAGCGCGCATCCCGCGCGATATCAAACACGGGGCTGAGCGCCTGCCGGAAGCCCACGGCATACATCTGTTCCTTGATGAGCGCGGCCATACGGCCAATCTTTTCCGGGTCGAAGGTGGAGCCCTGTGCGATTGCGGACGGGAACACATTGGCCTCGGTAAACTGCGCGCCCGCCGCCGCTTCGCAGTGAATCAGCGCTGGGATGCCCAGTTGGGTCTCCTCCACGAGAAACGTTTGCAGCCGGTATGCATATTCCGCAATCTGTTGCGCGTCGCTGGCGACCGTGAAAGCACCGACGTTGCCGATCCCGTTGGGGACATACTGCCGAAAATCGGGAATATCCGGCGTGATGGTCACAAGGCACGTAATCTGGTCGATCTTCTGCTCAAAGCTCATGCGTGCCATCAGGTCATTCACGCGCACGTCCACACTTGCGGACGGGTCCCGGTAGGTTTTCATGGAAACGTTCCTCATTTCGTCAGTGTGCTGTGCCGCCTGTCCATAACCCGGCAAGGTAAGGGATTACCTTTGTATCGGTTGAACGTCAGGCGAAAAATCGCCGATGGCGGCAAAGAAATCCGCAAATACCTGATCGCGCATGATCATCTGCACATAGTCCACGCTGTGGCGTTCCGGCGCAAAGTGCATACACCATTCCGTGATGAGGGGCGCGGGCACGGGCACAGATCGAATGCACTGCGGGTTGCATAGCGCCGCGATGGGGGCCATATCCCACAGTATGCGGCTTTGCCCCATGCCCGTGGTGCAGTTTTGCCGCATGAGTTGCACCAGCGCATCCGCCAGCTGGTTTTTGCCCTGCATCCAGTGGATGGCTTCCCAGAGGCTCAGGCTCAGGTGGCTGCTGACGCCCCGGCAGGGGAACCATACGACCGGCGCGCCGCTGTCGAACACGACTTGTGCGGCGCGGCGGTCCTGCCGCAGGTTGAACTCGTTTTGATCCGCAAAATCCCTCGCGTTGCCGCCCAGCCAGTACACCGCGATGCGATCTTTGATTTGCGGTGCTTTCAGCAGCGCGGAGGCGACGTTTGTTAGCGCGGCGATGGCCGCCACATACAGCCGCCTGCCTTGCGGCACTGCCATGGCAAGGCGTATCAGCTCGTCGCACGCCGGGCTTTCCACATGACCGCCGTCAGGGGGAAGGTAGCTGGCAGAACCGCCGAACAGCGGCACTTGGCTGTTGCAAAGGTCGCGTATGCGCCGCATCTCCGTCAGGCTTCTGGCCATACCGTCTGCGGGCGAGTTTACCCGCTCGTTGAGGAAGGGCGCGGCCAGCAGCGCCTGCACCGCAAGCTGCCCGGGGCGGCACAGCGCATAGGCGATTGCGAACTGGTCGTCCATCTCGTTATAAGCGTCGCTGTCAATCACGATGGCTAGCGGCATGGCGAACCCCCCTTTGCGATGGGCCGGACATTTGAAAAAACAGCCGTGACCGTGGATGCAAGTGCCAACCTTTGGCGCCTGCCGGTGCATGCGCGAAAGGTCGAAACTCGTAACTGGCGGCTGCGGATAAATGTCCCGGGGGACGGGTACGCGCGCCCCCCGGGACGGACCAGAAGGAGTGTACCGCCTACATGTCAAACCCTGCCTTGCCGGGTCGGATGCGACTGTACTGGGCTATCACACACGCACCGGCAGTGCGGAGCGCCTGCCGCGGGGTTGCGGCGCGTTCTGGCACGCTGCGTTACGCCGCCGTCGGCGCGTGTGTGTATCGCCGATGCTTACTTCGCCATGAAATCGGCCACGTTGGCCTTGGTGATGGCGGCAAAGGGTACGAACACATCTGCGATGGTGGCGGGATCAACGCCATCGCGGATCTGCGCGAACACATCGGCACCGGCCTTGGCCTGCGCCTTGGCATCCTGGAGCACGCTCATGGTCAGCTCGCCCGCGGCAATGCTCTCCAGCGCGCCGGCGGAACCGTCCAGACCCACGGTGATAATGCCTTCCAGCTTGCCGGCGGACTTGAGGGCTTCCACAGCGCCCAGCGCGGAATCGTCATTCTGGCACACGATGGCGTCAAAATGCTCAAAGGCCTGCAGGCAGTCTTCGGTGGTGCTCATGCCAAGGTCCTTCTTGTTTTCCACGTTGTACTCGGCCAGCACGGTCACGTCGGTACGGGCGGCCAGCTTGTCCATCAGGCCCGCCTTGCGGTCGATGTACTGCTGATCGTTGGGCGCGCCGGTGAAGTAGATGATCTTGGCGTTCTCCGGCAGGGCGGCGGCAAGGAACTCGCCCTGGATGGCGCCGGCGTCGTAGTTCTGCGAGCCGATGTAGATGAACTTGTCATAATCGTTGGCATTGCGGACGGTGGTCAGGAAGCTCACATACGGCAGACCGGCGGCGCGGGCGGCCTCCAGTGCGGGCACGGAACCGTCCAGGTCGTTGCTGATGGCCGAGATCACCTTGCAATCCTGCACGATCATGTCGTCGATCTGGCCGTTTTGCACGTTGGTATCGCCACCGGCATCGGTCACGATCACTTGCATGCCCAGCGCCTCGCACTCGGCTTTCAGGTAATCACGGAACTTGGCGCAATAGTCGTACACGTCGTTGTTGTTGGCGAAGCCAACGACAAACTTGTCCTCCGCAACGGCGGAGCCAATGCCCATCAGCAAGCACAGGAGCAGCAGGATGGCGAAAAGTCTGGTTCCCTTTTTCATGGTGTTACACCTCCAAAAGTATTAGCTACAGCGGCACACGCGCTGTTCAGCTCACATTGCGGACGCTTGCGACGCAGCGCCCCGCGCAAGACCGGCACGCCTCAGGCGGCCTTCTTGTTCTCCTTGGTTTTGACGTCGATGATCACCGCGCCCGCGATCAGCAGGCCCTTGACGATCAGCTGGTATTGCGTGGAAACATGCAGGAGGTTGAGGATATTGTTGATCAAGCCAACGATGATCGAACCAATCAGCGCGCCGGTCACGGTTCCGATACCGCCGGAGAAGCTGGTGCCGCCGACGATGACCGCCGTGATGGCGTCAAACTCATACCCCGCGCCTACGCTGGGCTGGCCGCTCATCAGGCGTGCCATCAGTACGACGCCCGCCAAGCCCACCAGCGCGCCGCTGAGGGTAAAGATGATACGCTTGGAACGGTTGGTGTTGATGCCGCTGGCGATGGTTGCCTTCTCATTGCCGCCGATGGCGTAGATGTGCACGCCCAGCGTGGTATACTTCATCATGTATGCGATGGCGGCGACCGCAAGCAGCATGACGATAACCGGCATGGGTATGCCAATGATATTGCCCTGCCCCAGAAAGCGGATTTTCTCCACGCCGCCGACAGCCTGCCCGTTCGTGTAAATCTGCGTGATCCCTTGGGCGATGTTGGTCATGGCGAGCGTAGCGATGAAGGGCTGAAGCTTGTAACGCGTAATCAGGAAGCCGTTGAGCCAGCCGGCTGCCATGCCCAGCCCGATGCCTACCACAAACGCAAGGGTGATGCTGCCCGTTGCGGCCAGCACACCGGCCGCAAAGCATGCGCTCATGGTGCAAACCATCCCGGCGGACAGGTCGATCATACCGGATACAATCAACATGGTTTCGCCGCAGGCGATGATGGTGACCACGCTGATCTGCTTCATGATGTTGATCAGGTTCTGCGGCTTGAGAAAGTTGCCGTTGATGAGGGCTGAGGTTACAAACAGCAGCACCAAAATCAGAAAGATGCCGTACTTGCGGTAAATTGATGCGATGCTGAGCGGTTGCTTTTCACGATTCATGTTGCTTCCTGCCCTCCACGATCATTTTCATCACTTTGTCCTGTGTGGCTTGGGCGTGTTTGAGTTCGCCGATGATGCGCCCGTCGGTAACGATGATGACGCGGTGGCTCATGGATAACACTTCGGGCATTTCGGATGCGATCAACAACACACCGATGCCCTCGGCAGCCAACGCCGCAATTAGGCGGTATATCTCCTGCTTGGCGCCGATGTCGATGCCGCGTGTGGGTTCATCCAAAATGAGCAGCTTGACTTTGCGCACCAGCCACTTGCTCAACACCACTTTTTGCTGATTGCCACCCGACAGTGTGCCCGCAAGGGTGTCAATACCCGCGGCCTTGACGGAGAGCTTGCGGCAGATTTCCGTTACGCTGGCGCGAATGACCTTGCTCTTCAGGATGCCGCGCCGGGCAAACAGGTCGGTATTGGGCAGCACGATGTTGTCACGGATGCTGCGCACACGCACGAAACCGTAGGTGGCGCGATCTTCGGTAACCATGGCGATGCCGTTTTTGATGGCGTCGCGGGGGCTCTTGATACGCACGGGTTTGCCTTCGATGGAAATGATGCCGCCGTCGTGCGTGTCCAGCCCGAAAATGGCGCGCGCGATTTCACTGCGGCCCGCGCCCATCATGCCCGCAAAGCCTACGATTTCGCCCTTTTTGATGTCAAAACTGACACCGTCGAACACGCCGCGGCTGCTCAGGTTCTTGACTTGAAGCAGGGGCTCGGCGCCTGCGGGCGGCAGCGGCGGGTAGATATCCTTGACCTCGCGCCCGACCATCATGGCGATCAGCTGCGCCTGCGTGACGTCTGAAAGCAGGCCGGTGGAAATCATCTCGCCATCGCGCAGCACGGTCACATCGTCGCAGATGGCATAAACTTCGTCCAGCTTATGG
>Ga0351889_10055_pt1 | contig 44722 bp, 44 predicted proteins | sample TotcelFGM3001M14_FD_206767 | JGI IMG/M metagenome (GOLD analysis project Ga0351889, IMG submission 206767) | Enriched cells from coal bed in the Powder River Basin, Montana, United States - Total cells FGM rep3 HSBNCT.FGM.300.1.M14 ...
GCCGGTCGGCTTGGGGACTCAGCAATTCTACAACATGGTGCTGATGCCGATCATTTCGTTCATCGCGCTCTTCGTTCTGGGCTTGCTGGTCTATGTCAGCTATCGCTTCAACGAGCAGAGGAACCCCATTCCCTCGAAGCTGACGCACAATACGCCGCTCGAAATCGTCTGGACCTTGATTCCGGTTCTGATCCTTCTGTTCATCTCCGTTCCGTCGCTGCGATTGCTGGCGGAGCAAGTTGAGGTGCCGGAGGCGTCCGTCACGATCAAAGTGACCGGCAATCAGTGGTATTGGTCTTACAAGTATCCCGAGGATCAGGGCGGCGGCTTTGGCTTCGATCAGATGCTGAAGCCCGAATCCGAACTTCAGCCCGGCGATCTTCGTCTGCTGTCCGTCGACAATGAGGCGGTTGTGCCGGTCAATGAGGTCATCGCCGTGCACATCACGTCGAACGACGTCATCCACGCCTTCGGCGTCCCTTCGTTCGGCGTTCGCATGGACGCGATCCCCGGTCGTTTGAATCAGACATGGTTCAAGATCGAGAAGGAAGGCGTCTACTACGGCCAGTGCTTCTTCATCTGCGGCAAGGATCACGCCTATATGCCGATCGTGATCCGGGCGGTCAGCCGCGAGAAATACAATGAGTGGCTTGCCCAGGCGAAGCAGAAGTTCGCCAGCGCCGACTCGCGGGTGCGGGTCGCCGCCGAAAGCCACTGAATAGCCGCTGAAACGAGACGCAACGGAACACACTAGTTTTTCTAAGGAACATGACGATGGCGAGTTCGACGATGGCCGGGGCGCATGATCATCCGAGGGGTTTGCGCCGCTTCCTCTTCTCCACCAACCACAAAGACATCGGCACGCTCTACATCATTCTCGGTTCGATTGGCGGCGTCATCGGCTTCCTGCTGTCGCTCGGCATGCGGCTCGAGCTGGCGTATCCGGGCGTGCAGATTTTTCCAGGGCTTGCGGAAGCGCTCCAGGGCGCCGATCCGTCGATGGCGCTGGACGCGGGCAAGAACCTCTACAACGTGTTCATCACGGTCCATGGCGTGCTCATGATCTTCTTCATGGCCATGCCGATCCTCATCGGCGGCTTCGGCAACTGGTTCGTGCCGATCATGATCGGCGCGCCGGACATGGCCTTCCCGCGCCTCAACAACATCTCGTTCTGGCTGCTCTTCGCCTCGCTCGTGCTCGCCGTCATTTCGATGTTCGTCGAAGGCGCGCCGGGCATGAAGGGCTTCGGCGGCGGCTGGACCTTCTATCCGCCGCTGTCGTCGAACACCGGCTCGCCCGGCCCGGCGATGGATTTCGTGATCCTGGCGCTGCATCTCGCCGGCGCATCGTCGATCCTTGGCGCGATCAACTTCATCACGACGATCTTCAACATGCGCGCGCCCGGCATGACGCTGCACAAGATGCCGCTGTTCGTGTGGTCGATGCTCGTGACCGCCTTCCTGCTGCTGCTCGTGTTGCCGGTGCTTGCCGGCTGCGTGACGATGCTGCTCACCGACCGCAACTTCGGCACGATGTTCTATGACCCGGCGGGCGGCGGCGATCCGCTGCTGTTCCAGCATCTGCTGTGGTTCTTCGGCCATCCGGAAGTCTACATCGTCATTCTTCCCGGCTTCGGCATCATCAGCCAGATCGTGTCGACCTTCTCGAAAAAACCGGTGTTCGGCTACCTCGGCATGGCCTATGCGATGGTCAGTATCGGCGTGCTCGGCAGCATCGTGTGGGCGCACCACATGTATACGGTCGGCATGTCGCTCAATGCGCAGCGCTACTTCACGCTGGCGACCATGGTGATCGCGGTGCCGACCGGCATCAAGATCTTCTCCTGGATCGCGACGATGTGGGGCGGGTCGATCTCGTTCCGCGCGCCGATGGTCTGGGCGATCGGCTTCATCTTCGTGTTCACGATGGGCGGCATCACCGGCGTCGTGCTCGCCAACGCCAGCGCCGACAAGCAGTTCCACGAGGGCTACTATGTCGTCGCGCACTTCCATTACACGCTGTCGCTCGGCGCGGTCTTCGCGCTCTATGCGGGGTTCTATTACTGGTTCCCCAAAATGACCGGCTACATGTATTCGGAGACTCTGGCCAAGGCGAACTTCTGGCTGCTGTTCATCGGCGTCAACGTCGTCTTCTTCCCGCAGCACTTCCTCGGACTGGGCGGGATGCCGCGCCGCTACATCGACTATCCGGACGCTTACGCGCTGTGGAATCTGGTGTCGTCCTCAGGCATGATCTTCGTCACGCTCTCGCTGATCGTCTGGTTCTACGCGATCATTGAGGCCTTCATGAAGAAGCGTCTGGCCGGGGCCAATCCCTGGGGCGTGGGCGCAACGACGCTGGAATGGACTCTGTCGTCGCCGCCGCCCTTCCATCAGTTCCAGGTTCTGCCGCGCATCACCGGGGCGAGCCGGTAACCAACGAAGCGTCGGCGCGAATGAACTCGCGCCGACGATGCAGCCGGCCCCGGCGAGCATGACGCGGCACGCTGCGCCCGCCTCGGCGGCCAAGGTTTTGAGTGAAACGCCATGAGCGACGCATCCTATCTGCATGACGAACAGGCTCCGCGCATCTCAGTCGCGGCGCCGTCGGACTATTTCGCGCTGCTCAAGCCGCGCGTGATGTCGCTTGTGGTGTTCACCGCGCTCGCCGGCCTGTTGCTCGCGCCGACGCCCCCGCATCCCCTGATCGGCTTTGCTTCGCTCCTGGCGATCGCGGTCGGCGCCGGCGCCTCCGGCGCGCTCAATATGTGGTACGACGCCGATATCGATGCGCTGATGACGCGCACGCGCAAGCGGCCAATTCCCGCCGGCCGGCTCGATCCCGAAACGGCGCTCGCCTTTGGCCTCGTGCTGGCGACGCTGTCGGTCTTTACGCTCGGCTATGTCGCGAACTGGTTCGCCGCCGCGCTGCTCGCCTTCACCATTCTCTTCTATGTCGTGATCTATACGATGTGGCTGAAGCGCTGGACGCCGATGAACATCGTCATCGGCGGCGCCGCCGGCGCGCTTCCGCCGATGGTCGGCTATGCCGCCGCGACGGGCGAGATCAATCTCGCGAGCGTCGTGCTCTTTGCGATCATCTTCATGTGGACGCCGCCGCACTTCTGGTCGCTCGCCTTGCTGAGAAGCGAGGACTACGCCCGCGCCGGCGTGCCGATGCTGCCCAATGTCGCCGGCGAAGACCGCACGCGGCTCGAAATCCTGATCTATGCGCTGGCGCTCGCGCCGCTCGGCGTCGCGCCCTGGCTGATGGGCTTCGCCTCGCTCGCCTATGGGCTCATCTCGATCGGCTGCGGGATCGCGCTCGTCGCTGTCGCGGCGATGGTCTTCAGGCGGCGCGAAGGCGACGCGGCGCGTCTCGCCGCCCGCCGGATGTTTTTGTTCTCGATCCTCTATCTATTCCTGCTGTTCCTGGTCCTCGTCGTCGAGCAGACGGCGCATATCTTTGCGCTGATCTAGGGGCCAAGCGAATGGAGAGCGAAATGATCGATGCAGGAGACAAGATGAAAGAGCGCGCCATTCTATTCGACCGGCCAGGGGTCGTTCTGACCGAAGAGCAGGCGCGCAGCCGTCGGGCGCGCAACATCGCGATCGGCGTGACGATCGCGCTCCTCGCTGTGCTGTTCTACGCCGTCACGCTGGTGAAGTTTGGCGCGGCCATCGTCAACCGGACGATCTGACCATGAACGCGCCGGCGCCTCGTTCACGCAAACGCCCGCAGATGATCGCCGCGGCGCTGGTCGTGGGCACGGCGGCGATGCTCGGCCTGTCTTTCGCTTCGGCGCCGCTTTACCGGGCCTTTTGCGCCGCGACAGGCTTTGGCGGCACGCCGAGGACCGATCTCGCCGGCGCGCCGTCCCCCGGCGAGCGCGTGCTCACTGTGCGCTTCGACGCCAATGTCGCCCGCGATCTGCCGTGGCGCTTTGAGCCGGAGGTCGCCAAGATCTCGTTGCGCACCGGCGAGACGAAAACCGTCTATTACAAGGTCGCCAATCTCTCTGATCGCGAGACCAGCGGCCAGGCGGCCTACAATGTCACGCCCGGTCAGGCCGGGGCCTTCTTCGTCAAGGTCGCCTGCTTCTGCTTCGAGGAGAAGCGACTCGGACCTCACGAGGCCGAGGAATGGCCGGTGGTTTTCTATCTCGATCCCGCTCTTGAGCGTGAAGAAGGCATGGGCGGCGTTCGCGAGATCACGCTGTCCTACACGTTTTTCGCCATCAAGGATTCCACTGCGGCGAAGACCAGCGAGACGGCGATCGCAAAGCCGAAGGGTTGACGGCGCCGCGCGACTTGACCGCGCGGCAAACTAGGGGACTGGCCGGTACCGCCGGCCGATGACAAGGAAGAGCAAGATGGCGGACGGACACGCGAAACCCGAACACGACTATCATCTGGTCGATCCGAGTCCGTGGCCGATCGTGGGCGCGCTCGCCGCGCTCATCACGGCGATCGGCGCGGTCATGTGGATGGCGCAGCACAAGGGCGCGCCGATCGGCGGCATGACCTTCGGCGGCACAATGTTCTTTGTCGGCCTGGGCGGCATTCTGCTGGTGATGTACGCGTGGTGGAGCGACATCATCCACGAAGCGAGCGCCGGCGGATTCCACTCGCCGGTCGTGCGCCTGCATCATCGCTACGGCATGATCCTGTTCATCTTCTCGGAGGTGATGTTCTTCGTCGCCTGGTTCTGGGCGTTCTTCAATTCGGCGCTTTTCCCGGCCGATGCGGCGCAGGTCCTGCGCACCGAATTGTTCCAGGGCATCTGGCCGCCCAAGGGCATCGAAGTGCTGAGCCCCTGGAAACTGCCGCTCCTCAATACGCTCATTCTGCTCAGCTCCGGCGCGACTCTGACATGGGCCCATCATGGCCTACTGGAAAACAATCGCGGCGTGTTGAAGAAGGGCTTGATCGCGACGATCGCGCTCGGCCTGCTGTTCACGGCGATACAGGCCTATGAATATCTCCACGCGCCCTTCGCCTTCGCCTTCGACCCGGCGAAGCCGGCGGCGACGAATTACGGCTCGACTTTTTTCATGGCGACCGGATTTCACGGTTTCCACGTGATCGTCGGCACGATCTTCCTCATCGTGTGCCTGCTGCGCGTCTTCAAGGGCGCCTTCACGCCGGACCAGCATTTGGGCTTCGAATTCGCCGCCTGGTACTGGCACTTCGTCGACGTCGTCTGGTTGTTTCTGTTCGCCAGCATTTACGTGTGGGGGAACTGGGGCGGGACAATGGAATAGGCGCGCCTGCGCTAATTTAAACATTGGACGGTCACGGGCGCGCCCGTGACCGTTTTCGTTGGAGGACCAACATGTCACAAGAGCACGTCTATCCGCCCGTTTCGCTCTATGTCGACGGAATCCTCGGCAGATGTCCGCGCTGCGGCAAGGGCCATATGATCCGGGGCCTGCTGACCGTTGCGCCGACATGCGAGGTTTGCGGGCTCGATTTCTCCTTTGCCGACGCGGGCGACGGCCCGGCGATCTTGGTCATGACCATCGTCGGCTTCGTCGCGATCGCGGTGCTGTGGTATGTCGAGGTGGGATATCAACCGTCCTATTGGGTGCACGCCGCCATCCTCGTGCCCCTGTCGGCCATTCTCTGCGTCGGGCTGCTGCGGCCGATGAAGGGCCTGCTGATCGCCCTGCAATATTTCAACAAGGCTGAAGAAAGCCGCCATCAGTCGTGAGCGCCGCCGTCCGCGCGCTTCTGGGGCCGGCGGTTGCGACGACGCTGCTCTTTGCGCTGCTGGTCAGTCTGGGATTTTGGCAGGTGCGGCGGCTCGGCGAGAAAGAGGCGCTGATCGCACGCGTCGAGCAGCGCTCCACGCAGTCGCCGCAGCCGATTCCGCCGGCTGACCGATGGGCGAGCCTTCGCGCTGAAGATTACGACTTCATGCATGTGCGCGCGACGGGTCGTTTTATCGACGGCCGCGATGCGCTGGTCTTCGCCGCGCCGCCGGAGGGCGCGAGCCGAGAGCCGGGCTATTGGCTGCTCACGCCCTTCGCGCTGACGGGCGGCGGCCTCGTGCTTGTCGATCGGGGATTTCTTCCCGCCTCAAAAGCCGGCGACGCCGCCGTGCGCGCCGCTCCTCCGGGCGAAGCGCCGCTCGTTGGACTGCTGCGCGCGCCGGAGCGCCGCAACCCGTTCACGCCCGCCGACCAGCCCGAGAAGGGCGTCTTCTTTGCGCGCGATCCCGCGGCGATCGCCGCCGCTCTCGGCTTAGCCGACGTCGCGCCTTTCGCGCTCGTCATTGATGCGGCTCCCGCAGCGGGGCCGGATTGGCCGCGCCCGGTGGGGGGCGTTCCAACGATCGTCAATAATCACTTCTCCTACGCCGTGACCTGGTTCAGCCTGTCGCTCGCGCTACTCGTGATATTCGCGCTTTATGCCCGCGGCGTCCTGGCGCGCGCCGACGCGCCGTAGCCTCGGCCTTGCGGCGATCGCGAATATGCTATGAAAAGGCGCAATGAACTGAACGCCGATTGATCCGTTCGCTGATCTGTCATTCCCGAAAGGCCGAAGGCCTGATCGGGAATCCAGAGCCTACCCAGGAGCGCTGGTATTGCTCTGGATTCCCGATCGCGCTCCGCGCGTCGGGAATGACCCCTGAACGGCTCAGACGGAAATCGTATGACATGCGCGTCGCAAGCGGCGCGCCCGCCGCATCGATGGATCGAAGATTGCGCTATCTCTCAACCCGCGGCGAGGCCGCGCAGCTTGGCTTCGACGACGTGCTGCTCGCCGGTCTCGCGACCGATGGCGGGCTCTACACGCCGCTCGCCTATCCGCGTCTCGCGCCATCCGAGATCGCCGCGCTCGCGGGCCGGCCCTATGCCGAAGCGACGGCGCAAGTGATCGCGCCTTATCTCAGCGAGACGTTTTCGCATGAGATTTTGCGGGCGCAGACCGAGAGCGCCTATAGCGGGTTTCGTCACCGCGCGATCGCGCCGCTGACGCAGATCGCCGACAATCTCTTCGTACTCGAACTTTTTCACGGGCCGACGCTCGCCTTCAAGGATCTGGCGATGCAGCTCCTCGGGCGCATGATGAATCATGTGCTCGAACAGCGAAATCTGCGCGCCACCATCGTCGGCGCAACGTCCGGCGATACGGGCGCCGCGGCGATCGACGCGTTCAAGGGCCTGGACCGCGTCGACGTTTTCATTCTGTTTCCCCACGGCCGGGTCTCCGACGTGCAGCGCAAGCAAATGACCACGGTCGCTGACGACAATGTTCATACGATCGCGCTGCAGGGCTCGTTTGACGACGCGCAAGCGATTTTGAAACGGCTGTTTCGCGCCGCCGACTTTCGCTCACGCGTCGGACTCGCCGGGGTCAATTCGATCAACTGGGCGCGCGTCGTCGCGCAGACCGTCTATTATTTCACGAGCGCCGTGGCGCTCGGCGCCCCGCATCGGCATATTTCGTTCGCCGTGCCGACGGGCAATTTCGGCGACGTGCTCGCCGGCTATGTCGCCAAGCGGATGGGGCTGCCGATCGAGAGACTGGTCGTCGCCACCAACGCCAACGACATTCTTGCGCGCGCACTTGCCAGCGGGCGTTACGAGCCGCGGGGCGTCACGCCGACTCAGTCGCCGTCGATGGACATTCAGGTTTCATCCAATTTCGAACGCTTGTTATTCGACGCAAGCGGGCGCGATCCGGCGGTGATCCGCGCCGCTTTCGCCTCGCTCGACCAATCCGGCGCCTTCGAGATTCCAGCTGCGGCGCTCGCCGCCATTCGCGCCGAATTCGACGCGGAGTCCGTCGGCGAGGCCGAGACGACGGAGGAGATTCGCCGCACCTGGCGCGAGACCGGCTATGTGCTCGATCCGCATACGGCGACCGGCGTCACCGCAGCGCGCGCGCGGCTTGCGAAAGATCCGGCGACGCCCGTCATCGCGCTTTCGACGGCGCATCCGGCAAAGTTTCCGGACGCTATTGAGCGCGCCATCGGACTGCGTCCGCAGCCGCCTGAAAATATTGCGGCCCGACTTGACGCGCCGGAACGATTCACGATTCTTGAAAATGATGGCGCGCGAGTCGCCGAATTTATTTCATCGCACGCGCGGGCGGCGAAGAACTGACAAGGTCTGGCAAGGAGAACGATGGCGATCTTCAGCGTAATCGGGCGGCGCGACCTGCCGATTAGAGGCGACGGTCTTTATCTGCGCGCGTCCGAAATGCGCGATTACATGGAGTGGGCCGAACTGCGCGAAAAAAGCCGCTCCTTCCTGACGCCCTGGGAGCCGCTCTGGCCGATCGACGATCTCACACGGGCGAGCTTTCGCTATCGCGTGCGCCGCCACGCCGAGGAAATGGCCCGTGACGAGGCCTATTCCTTCTTCATCTTCCGTGAGGAGGACGATGCGCTGATGGGCGGCCTCTCCTTCGGTCATGTCCGGCGGGGCGTCTCGCAGGCGGCGACGCTCGGCTACTGGATGGGCGAACCCTATGCAGGCAAGGGCCACATGACCCGCGCCGCGCGCGCCGCTTGCGCCTATGCTTTCGAAAAGCGCGGCTTCCATCGCGTCGAGGCGGCTTGCCTGCCGACGAACGAGCCCTCGAAGCGCTTGCTGGAGCGCGTCGGCTTCAAGCAGGAGGGCTATGCGCGCTCCTATCTCAACATCAACGGCCAGTGGCGCGACCATTTACTTTATGCGCTGTTGGAAACTGATCCTCAGCCGATCAATCCGCCGTCGCCGGCGTAAGCGGTGCTGAAAGAGACGCCCGGCGATCGATGCGGGGCGCGCGGCGCGGGACGAGCTTCCCTTCGGCTTGAGCCGCGCCGTCTCTTCAAGATCAGATCGCGGTCTTTCTGCTGCTGACGTGGACGAGATCGCTCACGCGAGCGCCGCCTTCTGCAGCGCGACGAGGTCCGCGACTCCCTGCTGGGCGAGCGCCAGCATGGCCGACAGCTCATCTTGGGAAAACACCGCGACTTCGGCCGTCGCCTGAATTTCAACGAGGCCGCCCGACCCGGTGAGGACGAAATTGGCGTCGGTCGCCGCGGTCGAATCCTCGGCGTAATCGAGATCGATCACCGGCGTTGCGTTGAAGATGCCGCAGGACACGGCGGCGACATGATCGCGCAGCGGGCTTTCCTTGACGATGGAGCGCGAACGCATCCAATCAAGGCAATCATGCAGCGCCAGCCAGGCGCCGGTGATCGACGCCGTGCGCGTGCCGCCATCCGCCTGGATGACGTCGCAGTCGACGACGATCTGCCGTTCGCCAAGCGCTGGCAGATTGGTGACCGCGCGCAGCGAGCGGCCGATGAGACGCTGGATTTCCTGCGTGCGTCCCGAGAGCCTTCCGGCGGCGGCCTCGCGACGCGTGCGCGTGTGGGTGGCGCGCGGCAGCATGGAATATTCCGCCGTGACCCAGCCTCGGCCCTGGCCGCGCAGCCACGGCGGCGGCTTGTCCTCGAGCGACGCCGCGCAGAGCACCTGCGTATTGCCGAATTTAACAAGGCAAGAGCCCTCGGCGTAGCGGGCGACGCCTCGCTCGAAACTCACCTGGCGCATCTCGTCGGGCGCGCGTTTACTGGGGCGCATAATAGCTCCGTTGTCGTATGGGTTGCGCCTTCTATCGCGCTTTCCGCAACCGTGAAAGCGCCAGGCGAGAGACGGCGTCTTGCGCTCCCGGCCGCATGGTGAAACCATGAGCTAACGGGGCCGGACGAAACCAGGCTCCGACGATAAGGAGGGAGTGATGGGCCAGACATTGTCCCAAGCGTCGTCCCAAGGAGCGCATTCTCACGAGGCGAGAGCACGGGGCCCCCGGCTGATTGCGCTGGCGGGCCCGTTCCAATGCGGCAAGACCACTCTTCTCGAGGCTATTCTGGCCCACGCCGGCGCGATCCCGCGGCAGGGCCCCGTCGCTGCAGGAGCCAGCGTCGGCGACTCCAGTCCGGAAGCCCGCGCCCATCAGATGAGCGTCGAGGCCAATGTCGCGACGGTCGATTACATGGGCGACCGCTACACATTCGTCGATCTGCCGGGCTCCGTCGAATTCGCCCATGACTCGCGCAATATCCTGCCGGCGGCCGACGCCGCCGTCGTCGTCTGCGAGGCCGACCCCCGCAAGATACCGGCGCTGCAGCTCATTTTGCGCCAGCTCGAAGAGCTTGGCGTGCCGCACTTCATCTTCCTAAACAAGATCGACGCCGCGACCATCGATGTGCGCGAGGCGCTCAGCATTCTGCAGCAAGCTTCGCGCACGCCGCTGCTGCTGCGCCAGATCCCGATCTGGAATAATGGCGTCGCGGTCGGTTTCATCGATCTCGCGCTGGAGCGCGCCTATGTCTATCGCGAACATGCGCCGTCAGAAGTCGTCGACATTTCCGGAGGCGACGTCGCGACCGAGAAGGAAGCCCGCTACTCGATGCTGGAGCGCCTCGCCGACTACGACGATGCGCTGATGGAGGAGCTGATTTCCGATATCGAGCCGCCGCGCGATCAGATTTTCGACGATCTCACCAAGGAATTGCGCGCCGGACTGGTCGTGCCTTTGTTCATCGGCTCGGCCGAACGGGGCGCCGGCGTGACGCGGTTGTTGAAAGCGATGCGTCACGAGGCGCCGGGAATCGAAGCGACCCGCGTGCGGCTTGGCGTCGGCGAGAGCGGCCCCGCGCTCGCGCGCGTCTTCCGCACGATCCACACGCCGCACGGCGGAAAAATGTCGGTTGCGCGCGTGCTGCGCGGCGCCTTTGCGGACGGCCAGACCGTCGCTTCGCCGCAGGGGGAGGATCGCGTTTCAGGCATGTCGCATTTGATGGGCGCGGCGACGAGCAAGACGACGGAGGCGAAGACCGGAGACGTCGTCGCTCTCGGGCGTCTCGATCATGCGCAGACCGGCGACACGATCGTCGCCGACGCGCGCGCGGGCGCGGCGGATCTGCAGAAGACGCGCGCGGAAACTCCCGATCCGGTGCACGCCCTGGCGCTCAATGTGAAGGACCGTAAGGACGAGATGCGCCTCGCCGCGGCGATGACGAAGCTCATCGAGGAGGATCCTTCGCTCGTTTTCGTTCATGACCAGGAGCTGTCGCAGATCAAGCTCTTCGGGCAGGGAGAGATGCATTTGCGCGTCGCGCTCGAACGCCTCGCCTCGCGCTTCAACGTCGCGGTCGACTTCTCGAAGCCGACGGTCGCCTATCGCGAAACGATCCGCCATAAGGTCACCGTCCGCGGCCGCCACAAGAAGCAGTCGGGCGGACATGGCCAATTCGGCGACGTGGTGATGGAGATCGCGCCACGCGGCCGCGGCGAAGGATTCGCCTTCAGCGAGCGCGTGCACGGCGGCTCCGTGCCCAGGCAATATTTCTCGTCCGTCGAGGCCGGCTGTCAGGACGCCTTGCTGCACGGCCCGTTGGGCTTTCCGGTGGTCGACGTCGAGGCGGTGCTGACCGACGGTTCGTATCATTCCGTCGATTCGTCCGACATGGCGTTCCGCACCGCGGCGCGCATCGGCATGAGCGAAGCCCTGGAAAAGGCCGAACCGATCCTGCTGGAGCCGGTGCTCGCGGTCGATATTTTCGTGCCGAGCGACGCCATGTCGCGCGCCACCGGCATCGTCTCGGCGCGGCGCGGCCAGATCATGGGCTTTGGTCCGCGTGAGGGGTGGGAAGGCTGGGACAAGCTCGAAACGCTGATTCCCGAGGCGGAGATGGACAATCTCATCGTCGAACTGCGCTCCGCGACGGCGGGCGCGGGCTTCTATCAAGCGCGCTTCGACCATCTCGCGGAAGTCGTCGGCAAGCAGGCGCGCGACATCGTCGCCGCGCATACGGCGAAGGCGCACGCGGGGTAGGCGGTCAGCCTGGAAAGCAGCGCCCGAAGGCCAGCAGCAGACGCGGATCGCCGCGCAGCCGGATCTTGCCGCGCAGCAGCGCCCAGACGAGGCTCGTCTCCTTGCGAAGGAAGCGCAACCAGGTTTCGGAGTCGGCGACCACGGTCAGCCGCGAGTCGCCGACGAGCCCATCGTCGACGCGGAGCGTTCTGTTTGCGATGGCGACGGTGGCGTTGCGATGTTCCGCGCCTGTGAAGACGAAGTGATAGACTGCGTCGAGACCGGTCGACTTGCCGCGCTGGAAGAATAGCCGCAAGCCGGAGAGGAAGCCCTCGATTGTCACGGGACGTGGCGTCGAGCCCACGCGTTTCGGCGTCTTAGCCGGAAACCGACGCGTCACATAGCTTTCCGCGTCGGAGTCCGCGACGACGTAGACCGTCTCGGCTTTCTTCTGCAGAGGATCGACGATCTCCTGAAGATAGCGCTTCTTGTCCGCTTGATAGGCGCCGATCACATCCGCGCCTGCCGGGCAGACGGCCATGCAATAGGCCGCCTTGTAGTTCGGACCGAAGGCGAGGCTCTGCCACATTGAGACGGTCTCGGCGTCGCTGACTTTCGCGCGATAAGCGCGCGCGCTTTTTGCATCCGCGATCGTCTCCACCCACTCGCCGAACCCCCCCATGAACTCGCGATAATTATGCGTGTAGCAGGCGCCGAAGTCGAAATGTCCGTCCGGCGCGATTGCGCCCGTCGGACAGGCGGCGACGCAGAGCTTGCATTCGAAGCACGGGTTGAAGTCGAGCGGCGTGGCGCGCGCCTCAAGGTCGATGTCGACGGCGACCGTGCCAAGCAGAATGAAATTGCCGAACGTCGGATGGATGACATTGCGATGGATGCCCATCCGTCCGAGCCCCGCGGCGATTGCGACGGGCTTGTGCGCGATGATCCACATCTTGCGCGGCCAGCGTGACGCTTCCATTGGGAATCCCATTGACGGATAGGCGGCGCGCACGCCGCGTGCTTCGAGGGAGTGGGCAATCGCGCGCGCGACTTCGTCGCAATCATCGGCGGCATGGTGGAATTCGAGATTGGCGACGGATCGCGCGGGACTGCGGATGTTCTCGCGGTTCATGCGGAGGACGAAGGAGATGAGCGTGCGCGCGAAGGGAAAGGCCGCGAGGATATCGCCCCGCTGATCGTCAAGCGCCGGATCGTCGAGCGAGACAAGGCCGACGTCATCGGCGCCGGCCTCAAGAGCAATGTCGCGGAGGGCGTTCGCATCGAGAACCGCGGCGTCATGTGCGAAGGAGAGGTTGCGATCTACCATCATTGCATATACCCCTTTCAGCGCGGCGACAGTCTCGGCGCCGTTCACCTTAGATTGGCGAGGTCGCCTCCGTCAGGACGCGCAGTTCCGAGAGAAGCTTTTGCAGGCGTTCAGCGCCGAATTTCGACTCCACTGCATTCTGCGCCTCCCGCCAGTGCGGCAGCGCGTTGGCGAGCGTCGCCTCGCCGAACGGCGTCAGCGCGATCTTGCGCGTGCGGCGGTCGTCGCCATGCTTCACCTTCACAAGCCCGCGCTTCTCCAAAACCGCGAGGTTTCGCGCAAGCGCGCTGCGATCAAGCGCGAAATATTCGGCCAGTTTGCTGACCGTCGCGCCTCCGGTGAGAGAGCAGGCGACGAGCAGCGAATATTGCGTCGGCTCCAGACCCGTCGCGGCCATAAACTGCCCGTAGAGCCGCGTGATGGCGCGGCTGGCGCGGCGGATATTCGCGGCCGCGCAGCTTTGCGCGCAGAGCTTGACGTCGGCTTGGTTTAACGAAGTCATGATATGTGTATATGCCCGTTTATTCGCGCCGTCAAGCGCGGCCGGCGCTCGCTTGTGCGCGAGAGCACAGCAAACCAGCGCGCTTCGGATGAGGGTCGTGAACTGCTTTCTCATTATCAAAAGAGGAGTGATGAGATGCGAATGTTCATATTCCTGGTGGTCGCCGCTCTGGCCATGTCGTTCAGCCTCTATTCGAGCGCTGGCGGCTTGAAGGGCGCGTCGACCTCTGCGCCGCAGGCGATGAGCCTCGACGCCAATCCGCCGGCGCGTTGCGTTAAGAGCAAAAAAATGCGGCAGGCGAACGCCGGATGCGTCATGAAGGGCAAGCGCCGCAGCGCGTAATTGGGAGCGCTTGATCCGTCGACGGGCGGCGTTAGCTACTCGCGCAACCCTCACACGCGAAAAGAGGCGCGGCATGTCCATTCCCGGCGGCGACGAGACGGCGGCGCAGACGATCGAACTGCGAATTGCGCCGCGCGCCCGCGATCTCGGCGGCTTCAGCGTCAGGCGCGCCTTGCCCGACGACAGGCGCCAGATGGTCGGGCCGTTCATCTTTTACGATCATTTCGGTCCGGTTCAATTCGCGCCGGGACAGGGGATAGACGTGCGTCCGCATCCCCATATCGGGCTTGCGACCGTCACCTATCTTTTCGACGGCCGCATTCTGCATCGCGACAGTTTGGCGAATGTGCAGGAGATCGCGCCTGGCGCGATGAATTTGATGACCGCCGGGCGCGGCATCGTGCATTCCGAGCGCACGCCGCCGGGGCCGCGCGCGGCGGGGCAACAGATGCTCGGCGTGCAAAGCTGGCTGGCCTTGCCGCTGGCGCATGAAGAAACCGAGCCGAGCTTCCAGCATTTTAGCGCGAACATTCTTCCCATCGTTGAAGATCAAGGCGTGTGCGCGCGCGTCATCGCTGGCGCCGCGTTCGGGGCGACATCGCCGGTGGAGACCCTGTCGGACTGGTTTTATGTCGAGCTGCGTCTCTCCGCCGGCGCCTCAGCGCCGCTCGACGCCGATTATGAGCAACGCGCGCTTTATCTCATCGAGGGCGTCATCGAGATCGCCGGCGAACGTTTCGACGAGCCGCAACTGCTGATCTTCAGCCCGGGCGCCGCGATCACGATCCGCGCGCTTTCCGATGCGCGGATGATGCTGCTCGGCGGCGCGCCGGTCGACGGACGCCGCTTCGTCTGGTGGAATCTCGTCTCTTCCAGCAAAGAGCGGATCGAACAGGCGAAGCGCGACTGGCGGGAAGGGAAGTTCCCTTCAGTGCCGGGCGACGCGGAGTTCATTCCGCTGCCGGAAGAGTAGGGGCGGTCAGCCGCCGACCGTCCGGCGGCTTATATATGTGGTGAATTCCACCATCCACTCCCAGCCAGACGAACAAATCATCTAACGCTCATGCCTAAAGCCCGTCAGCTGGATGGCCATTGGCATTGGGCGCCGGAAGGCTGAGGCCATCGAGCCTTGCATGCAGGCGCGGCGCGGCGAAGTCGATGAAAGCTCTCAGTTTGGCGGAGACCAAGCGGCTCTGAGGATAGACCAGGTGCACTGGAACGGGCGGCGGCGTGAAATCGTCGAGAAGCGGCGCGAGTCGGCCGTCGCGAATCTGATCGGCGACCATGTACGACAGCGCCACGGTGATGCCGTCCCCCATTTCCGCCGCGGCGATGGCCGCAGCCGCGTCGTTGATCTCGAGCCGCGGGACAAAGGAAACGCTGTCGCCTTTTTTGCCGTCGAGAAAGCGCCACTCCCTGTTCGGCATAAGGCCAGTGAACGCAATCATCGAGTGGAGACGCAAATCGGCTGGAGTCTGCGGAACGCCCCGCCGCACGAGATAGTCCGGGCTCGCAACCAATATCCTTCGAACGGTTCCGATCTTCTTCGCGACCAAATTTGAATCCGGCAACGGGCCGATGCGGACGGCGAGATCGATCGCTTCTTCCACGAGGTTGGCGATGCGATCGAGCAGCAGCACTGACATGGTTACGCGCGGGTGCTGGCTAAGAAAGGCGCAAACCACCGGGGTGAGCGCCGACCGACCAAATGTCACCGAGGCCGTCAGCGTGAGATGGCCATGCGGAACCGCCGTTTCGCCGACGGCTTCCTTTTCGGCGGAATCGAGATCGGTCAGGATGCGCCGCGCGCTTTCCAGGAAGCGCTGACCGACGTCGGTGATGGTTAGGCTGCGGGTCGTGCGGTTGAAGACGCGGGCGCCGAGGCGGTCTTCGAGCGCGGAAATCGCCCGGGTCACCGCAGGGGGAGACAGGCGCAAGCGCGTTCCAGCTTTGGCGAAGCTGCCGGCGTCGGCGACGGCGACAAAGACCTCGAGTTCGTGGAGGCGATCCATTTTATTCCTCCAATCGGAATAATGAATTCCATACGTCAGATATTCTTACAATGAAAACAACCAGCCATTGTCTGGAGGAGCGGCGCCGAGGCGCGCCGCGCCGTCAACGAAACAAGGATTGACCTTATGGCTCGAATTGCCGTCATCGACCCCACATCCGCCACTGGCGAAGCCAAGAAATTGCTGGACGCCGTCCAGGTCAATCTTGGCGCGGTCCCCAACTTCATCCGCGTGCTGGCCAATTCCCCGGCGGCGCTGAACGCGTTCCTCGGCATCCATGGGATCGCCGGCGCGGGTTTTCTCGACCCGAAAACGCGGGAGCGTATCGCGCTGGCCGTCGCCGAACAGAACGCCTGCCAGTACTGCCTCTCGGCGCATACGGCCATCGGCCGCAAGGCCGGCCTCGACAGTCAGGAGATGCTGGCGAACCGCAAGGGCCGTTCGTCGGAGGCCAAGGCGGAAGCAGCGCTCGCCTTCGCCCGCGCGCTGGTCGAACATGCCGGACAGGTGAGCAAGGCCGAATTCGACGCCGTGCGCGCGGCCGGCCATTCGGATGGCGAGATCATCGAGATCATCACGCATGTCGCGATGAACATCTTCACCAATCTGCTGGGCAAGGCGACTCAGATCGAGATCGACTTCCTGGAAATTGAGCTGAACAAGGCCGCCTGACTTATCGCAGCTCCGGCGCGGCCGACACTGCGCCGGATTCCTCAATCCAGAAAGGAGCTTTCAATGACCGAGACGACTCAATCCGTCGGCGCCCGTCCGCCGCTGCCGCCGTTCACACGCGAAACCGCCATACAGAAAGTCCGCATGGCCGAAGACGCCTGGAACACGCGCGACGCCGAGCGCGTGTCCCTCGCCTACACCGAGGACAGCCGCTGGCGCAATCGCGCGGAGTTCCCGGTCGGCCGGACCGAGATTGTCGCGTTCCTGAAGCGCAAATGGGCGCGTGAACTCGAATATCGCCTGATCAAGGAACTCTGGACGTTTGCCGAGAATCGGATCGCGGTGCGCTTTGTTTACGAGTCGTGTGATGACGGCGGCGACTGGTTCCGCAGCCATGGCAATGAGAATTGGGAGTTCGACGAACGCGGGCTGATGCGACTGCGCTTCGCGAGCATCAACGATCAACCGATCCGCGAGAGCGAACGAAAGTTCCGCTGGCCGCAAGGCCCGCGGCCTGCGGATCACCCGGGTCTTTCCGATCTCGGACTTTAGAGGCGCGGGCGCGGGCCTGCAGGAGGACGCAATGCCGCATCGTTACGCCGAGATCGCCTTTACCCCGACGGTGAAGAAGGCGCAGGAGCAATTTGGCAGCCGCAACGCATACGCGCGCATGGAGGGAGCGCCAGAGACCAGGAACCATCTGCTCGGCCAAGCGGAGGCTCACTTCATCGCGGCGCGAAATTCGTTCTACATGGCGACGGTCAGCGAAACCGGCTGGCCTTACATCCAGCATCGCGGCGGGCCGACGGGATTCGTGCGCGTGCTGGACGAGACCACGATCGGTTTCGCGGATTTCCGCGGCAACCGGCAATATATCAGCCTCGGCAATCTCGTGAACGATGATCGCGTGTCGCTGTTCTTCATGGACTATCCAAACAAGACGCGGCTGAAGCTCTTCGGGCGCGCGAAGGTCGTCGGTCTCGACGATGACGCGACCTTGTCTCTGCTCGAAACCTCGGATTACCGCGCCCACGTCGAACGCGGCTTCGTTGTCAAGGTGGAGGGATTCGACTGGAACTGCCCGCAGCATATTACCGAGCGCTACACGCTCGACGAAGTGCGCGCGATGACGGCGCCGCTCACGGCGCGGATCGCCGAACTCGAGCAGCAACTCGTCCAGGCGGCCGGCGCCGCGACCTCAATCTAAGTCCAAATAATCGAACAATCGCGCGTTCAAATCATACGATGGCAACGTCGACCATTGCTGCGACGCCTGGAAACAACCGCAACGAACAACCCTGGCGCATCATGTCCATCGGATTGCGCGATGGTCGCATCGATTCTAATTGGCGCAGGTTGGTATTACGGCTCCACCACCACGGTCGCGCCGACGGCGACGCGGTCGTAGAGATCGACGACGTCCTCGTTGAGCATGCGGATGCAGCCATAGGAAGCGGCCGAGCCGATCGACTTGCGCATCTTCTGCGTGGTGCCATGGATCGCGACCTGACCCTCGCTGAGCGTCATGGCGCGGGCGCCCATCGGGTTATTCGACGCGCCGCCGGGGATCACCTCCGGCAGTTCCGGATGATCGTGCTTCACATCTTCCGGCGGCGTCCAGTCGGGCGCGACGAATTTGGCGTTGATCTGCACGACGCCGCTCCATTCCTTGCCCGCCTTCGGCACCGCGACCTTGTAGGCGATGGCGTCGTCCTGATCGACGATAAGATAGAGCTTGCGCTCATGCTCGCTGACGACGATGGAGCCGGGATCGAGTTCGGAGTGATAATGAACGAATTCGCGGGCGGCGGCGGCCTGCGGCGCCGAGGCGGCGCCGATGAGGGCGGCGGCGAAAGCGAATTGGGCGATCTTGGAAGTGCGGCGGTTCATTGTCTTGCGCTCGATGTTCGATGTCTCGATGAGCGCGTTGTAGAAGAGCCGCGGCCCGCATTCCGTGCGCCGGCGCACGCGGGCGCTCCTTCAGGTGAGCGTCGAAGCCGAGTCTTGCGCAGCGCCCTCAGGGCGCACGCGTTCTTTCAACCATCTGAAACATGCAATTCCAAGAAAGCCGACGATGATCAGCGTGTGGGGCGCGGTGATCGAGAAGTGATACGCCAAGGCCGCGGAAATGGCGCGTTCCTTCTGGAGGCCATAGCCGTTGACGAGATAGGCGACGATGCCGGCCTCAAACAGTCCCAGGCCGGCGGGGCTTGCGGGAACGGCGACCGCGAGCGCGCCGATCATCAATAATGTCATCGCGTGGATGAGGGTGAAATCGATTTCAGGCAGCAGCGTTCTGAAGGCGACATAGACCAGGCAGACATTTGTCGTCCATATCGAGACCGTGAAGAACGCCGTTCTCGCGGCGCGATGATGGGCGACCAAACCTCCGGCCTGTTTGAAAAAGGCGTCCAGCCGCAAGGCGTCGACGATGCGCCAATCCGGAAGGCGCCAGACGACGGCTTTTCGGCGGAAGACGAACATGCCGCAAAAAACGATCGAAAGGATCGCGGCGGCTGCGGTCAACAGGCGCGGATCGATGATGCGCGAATCTGAGTTCGCAAGGATGAGCAATGACAAAAGGACGATCGCCGTAACGTCGTAGAGTTTTTCCAGCAGGACCGCGGCGCTGATGCCGCCGATCGCATAATTAAAATAGGAATGTCCAAAATAGATTTTCACGCCTTCTCCAGCCCTGAACGGAACTAAACTGTTGAAGGTGAATCCCATCGTGGCGATCAGAAAACCGGACGAAAGTCCGCCGCCAAGCAGCGTCGACAGGCGTGATCCATAGAACAGCAAGACGAACACATTCATCGTCATTGCGATCAGAATCGCGCTTAAGGGAATCTGCTTCAGCTCCTGCGACAGATCGGCGAATTCGATGTTCTGGTAGAGCCAGTAGGATATGTAGGCAAAAAAGGCGGCGTTCAAAATCAGCGCGACATATCCGCTGCGCTGAGAGATGAACTTTATTGAGCGGGCCGCTTGCTGCGCACCGGCGCTCAGGGGCAAAGGCGGAAGGCCGCCGATCGGCGAGACGACCTCGCTCAATCGCAGCTCGGGCGCGAGACGCGTCGGTCGAAGTCGATCGTCCTCTACGCTCATGGCCATCTCGCTCTGCGCGGAATAGCGCTTTGCCTCATAGGCCAGAAAAATGGCCGGCGCGAAGACCGGCCGATTCTCTGGCCCGCACAGACCATCCGCTTAGAGCGCGCTGCGAAAAAGTGGGAACCGGTTTTTCGCGTAGAGCGCGCTCTAAACTATGGGAATCGATCACGTTATCTGCATTTGGGCGATTCCGCCCAAATGCAGCGTGATCTAGTGCAGATACTGGCCGCCGTTGATCGTCAGCGTCGAGCCGGTGATGAAGCCGGCGTCATCGGCGGCGAGGAATACGACGGCGCGCGCGATTTCTTCGGGCTCGCCGAGGCGGCCGACGGCGATATAGGGAATGATGTGCTTGTCGAGCACGTCCTGCGGAACGGCCTTCACCATCTCGGTGGCGATATAGCCCGGCGCGATGGCGTTGACGGTGATGCCCTTAGACGCGCTCTCCTGCGCCAGCGCCTTCACGAAGCCGATGTCGCCGGCCTTGGAGGCGGAATAGTTGGTCTGGCCGGCCTGGCCCTTCTGGCCATTGATCGACGAGATGACGATGATGCGGCCGAAGCCGCGATCGCGCATGCCGTTGATGACCGGGCGCGTGACGTTGAACAGCGAGTTCAGATTGGTGTTGATCACCGCCTGCCACTGGGCAAGCTCCATCTTGTGGAACAGACGGTCCTTGGTGATGCCGGCGTTGTTGACGAGAATATCGACCGGGCCGATCTCTTTCTCGATCTGCGCGATTCCGGCGGCGCAGGCGTCATAGTCGGAAACGTCGAACTTGAAGACCGGAATGCCCGTCTCAGCCTTGAACTTATTGGCGGCTTCGTCATTGCCGGCGTAGGTGGCCGCGACAGTGTAGCCCGCCGCCTTCAGCGCCTTGGAAATCGCTTCGCCGATGCCGCGCGTGCCGCCTGTCACAACTGCAGTTCTTGCCATTTAAAGAGTCTCCTCCAGAATTGTTGATTGTTTGAAACGGCGGTCGGCGGTCGTGAGCAGGCAGTCGGAGAATCTCGCAATCCGAATGCCTACTGCCGACGTCCTATTGCCGACTGCCGATGATTACCGCTCCACCGTCAGCGCGATGCCCATGCCGCCGCCGATGCAGAGCGTCGCGAGGCCCTTCTTGGAGCCGCGACGCGCCATCTCGTGCAGGAGCGTGGTGAGCACGCGCGCGCCCGAGGCGCCGATCGGATGGCCGATGGCGATCGCGCCGCCGTTGACGTTCACGATCGCGGGATCCCAGCCCATGTCCTTGTTGACCGCGAGCGCCTGCGCCGCGAAGGCTTCGTTCGCCTCGATGAGATCGAGGTCGGCGACCTTCCAGCCGGCCTTCTCCAGCGCTTTGCGCGACGCGGGGATCGGCCCGGAGCCCATCAGCGACGGATCGACGCCGGCGGTCGCCCAGGAGGCGATGCGCGCCAGCGGCGTCAGGCCGCGCTTCTTGGCCTCTTCGGCGCTCATCACGATGAGCGCCGCGGCGCCGTCATTGAGGCCCGAGGCGTTCGCCGCCGTCACCGTGCCGTCCTTGGCGAAGGCCGGGCGCAGCTTGCCGACGCCCTCGATGGTCACGCCATGCTTGATATATTCGTCGGCGTCGACGACGACGTCGCCCTTCTTGGTCGAGATCGTATAGGGGATGATTTCGTCTTTGAACTTGCCGGCCTTCTGCGCGGCCTCGGCCTTGTTCTGCGACTTGACCGCGAATTCGTCCTGCTGCTCGCGGGTGATCTGCCACTGCCGGGCGACGTTCTCGGCGGTGACGCCCATGTGGTAATTGTTGAAGGCGTCGGTGAGCCCGTCGATGATCATGGTGTCGACGAATTTGACGTCGCCCATTTTCGTGCCCGTGCGCAGCTGCGACGCATGCGGCGCGAGCGACATCGACTCCTGACCGCCGGCGACGATGATGCTGGCGTCGCCCGCCTGGATTTGCTGAGCCGCGAGCGCCACGGCGCGCAGGCCGGAGCCGCAGACCTGATTGATCCCGAAGGCCGTGGCGCTGTCCGGAACGCCGGCCTTGATCGCCGCCTGACGCGCCGGATTCTGGCCCTGTGCGGAGTCGAGCACCTGCCCGAGAATGACTTCGTTCACCTCATTGGGCTGGACGTTGGCGCGCTCGAGAGCGGCCTTGATGGCGACGGCGCCGAGCTCGTGGGCCGGAACCGCTCCAAAGGCTCCGTTGAACGATCCGACGGCGGTGCGCGCCGCGGAAACGATCACGATATCGGTCATCTGTCGATCTCCTCGAAAAATAAGTCCAACCGCCCGACCGCCTTAGCCAGTCAGGGGGCGAAGTGTTGGTCCTTTCGCGCTTGCGGTGGGCAAGCGCGGCCCGTTTTGCACGGAATCGAGCGGTAGCGAAAGGCTTTCGGCATGAAAATATTGCCGCAGGCGCCAATTTGCGGGTATCGTCTAACGCTAGACGGCTGTTTTTAGGCGGGTGGCGGCCGTGGGGCGAGGGGAGCATGTCAGGCGTATGGCGACTGAGAAAAAACCCACAACGATCAAGAAATACGCCAATCGTCGGCTCTATGACACCGGAACGAGCACCTATGTGACGCTGGAGGATCTTGCCGGGATGGTGAAGCGCGGCGAGGATTTCGTCGTGTGCGATGCAAAAAGCGGCGATGACATCACCCGCCCGGTTCTGGCCCAAATCATCTTCGAGCAGGAGGGCAAGGAAGGCCAGAGCCTGCTGCCGATCGCCTTCCTGCGCCAGCTCATCCGCTTCTACGGCGACTCGATGCAGATGCTGGTGCCGAGCTATCTCGAATTCTCGATCGACAAGCTGACGAAAGAACAGCAAAGATTCCGGGATCAGTTCACCTCGGCGCTCGGCGTCGGGGGCGCTCCGTTCGCCGAGCCGACACGGGCGGCGTTCCAGTCGCTCGAAGAGCAGGCGCGCAAGAACATGGCCGTGTTCCGTCAGGCGCTGACCATGTTCAATCCCTTCGGCGTGCCGACGGAAGGCATGATGACCACGGCGCCGACGCTCGATGAGCAGGAGAATGGTGGCGTTCGGAAGGAAGGCGGCGACGTCGCCGACCTGAAGCGCCAGCTCGACGAGCTGAACAAGCGGATCGATAATCTGTCGAAGGGGTGAGGCTGGTTAGCGTAATGCTGAGTTTCTCCTTCTCCCGCAGGCGGGAGAAGGTGTCGCGCCGGAGGCGTGACGGATGAGGGCCCTCACCCGACCCGGCCAAAAGCCCGTCGTTAGCGACGGGCGTCTTTACAGACGCCCTTTGACCGGGCCACCCTCTCCCGGAACCGAGAGAGGAAGACGCCGCGAATTTACGTATTAAACCTGAAATGCATCACGTCGCCGTCGGCGACGACATATTCCTTGCCTTCGAGCCTTAAGCGCCCCGCGTCGCGCGCGCCCGCCTCGCCCTTGTTCGAAACGTAATCGCCATAGGCGATCGTCTCGGCGCGAATGAAGCCCTTCTCAAAGTCCGTGTGGATCACGCCCGCCGCCGCGGGCGCGCGCACGCCTTTCTCGATGGTCCAGGCGCGCGCCTCCTTCGGGCCGACGGTGAAATAAGTGATGAGATGCAGGAGGTCGTAGCCGGCGCGGATGACGCGATTGAGCCCGGGCTCGGCGAGGCCGACCGCCTCCAGATAATCCTTCTGCTCGGCGGCCGGCAGCACGGCGATCTCGCTCTCGATCTTCGCGGAGACGACCACCGCGGCCGCGCCTTCCTCGGCGGCGCGCACAGCGACTTTCGCTGATTGGGCGTTGCCTTCGGACGCCGAGGCTTCTTCGACGTTGCAGACATAGAGCACGGGCTTCGACGAGAGCAGCCCGAGACCCGCGAAGGCGACGCGCTCCTCCGCGCTCACCTTGGCGAGACGCGCGGGCTTGCCCTCGCGCAGCAGGACAAGGCAGCGGTTCATGAGATCGGCGAGTTCCTTCGCCTCCTTGTCGCCGCCCTTGGCTTTCTTCTCCATGGCGACGACGCGCTTTTCGAGGCTGTCGAGATCGGCGAGCATCAGCTCGGTCTCGATCGTCTCGACGTCGCGGATCGGATCGACGCCGCCTTCGACATGGGTCACGTCGCCGTCCTCGAAACAGCGCACGACATGAGCGATGGCGTCGCATTCGCGGATATTGGCGAGAAACTGGTTGCCGAGCCCTTCGCCCTTGGAGGCGCCGCGCACGAGCCCGGCGATGTCGACGAAGGTCAGGCGCGTCGGAATGATCTCTTTGGAGCCGGCGATCCTGGCCAGTTCCTCAAGCCTCGGGTCAGGAACGGCGACTTCGCCGACATTGGGCTCGATCGTGCAGAAGGGATAGTTCGCGGCCTGCGCCGCGGCGGTCTGCGTGAGGGCGTTGAAAAGGGTCGACTTGCCGACGTTGGGCAGGCCGACGATGCCACATTTGAACCCCATATCCGTCCCGGTTTTTGGATTGCGCGTTGCGGCGCGGTATGCGGGGCGGCGCGAGAAAAGGCAAGGGGTACGCGCGTCCCCCTCGTCTTCATGCTGCGATCGTCGCGCGGGGCCTTCGCGCTAGAGGCTCTTCAAATATTCAAGAAGCGCCTTCTTTTCGGGATCCGAAAGCGAAGTCCCGAAGTCATGGCCGCAGCGGCTGTTGCCGGAATCGCGTTTCGAGCAATCGTCGGCGTCGTAGGTCGAGTTGAATGCGCCTTGTTCCCTCGCCAAACCGACGTTCTCAATGTCATAGGCCGGGCCGACTTTGAAGGAGGCCGGACGGTCGGCGGGCTTTTTCAAGAGATCCGCGAGAGTCGGCACAGAGCCATTGTGCAGATAAGGCGCCGCCGCCCAGATGCCGCGCATCACCCGCGCTTCAAAGACCGCGGCTGGTTGCGCGCTGGGCTTCTTATAGAGATTTTGCAGGTCCGCCGAGAACTTGGCGGTAATGAGACTGGCGGCCGTCTCCGTCCTGGCTTGTCGAGACTCGGGGATGCACTCTTCAACGATCGGCTTGAACACGTCGACGCCGAAATGGAGCGGCGCTTCGAGGATCGATCCAATCACCGAGAGGCCGAGAATGCTGATGATCTTGTCTTTCGGTTTTAGCGGCGTGTCGATCCCGGGGACAAAGGGGATCGCTGCGCCATTGAGCACGCCGGTGTCCGCCTCGCGTCCGAGCACGTTGTATTCGCGAACGTCCGTTCCGACATCCTGAAGCGGCGTTCTCCACGTGTTGAGATTGCAAAGACGGGGCGTTCCTTTCGCGACTTCGTGACAACCTGTCGCGCAGCCGCCCTGCTTGGGATCGCGATTGAAAACTTCTTCGCCTTGCGCGACGAGTTTCGGATCGAGACTCCACGGCCATTTCGGCGGGCCGATCTGCTGGATCAAGTTTTCCAGACGCATGAGGCCCGGATAATTCAGCGAGGAATCATTGAGGAAGTTGATGAGTTTGGGGAGTCGGGAAGAATTGAATTTGACGAGTTGCGGCAATGCGAGCGTGAGAGGCGTCGGACGGTAGATGCCGAAAACCCCGTAGACTTCGCCGACGTTCCTCGCCAGACCAAGAATGTCGTCGCCGTTGCGGGCGAATCCCGGCCATTGCGTCATATCCTGAATGGGCGCGTTCCACAGGAAGGGGTAACGCACCGGCGCGTCGGCCAAGGCGATGTTCTGCTCGATGATCCGCGACGATGTCGTTCCGATATCCAGTCCGGCGACTCGGTTGAAGATCATCGATACGGCGTCGGCGCGCGCGACGCCCCAACCGGGCTTGGGAAGCGATTTGCGCATCAGAACGTCGTAGGGCTGGAACCAGACCTCGACCTCCTTTCGCAGTTTTCTGAGCGCCCGTTCGTTGGGGTCGCCGCCAAGCGCCTCTTTGGCGAATTCGTCGAAGGCGGCCTCGTCGGCGAGAATTTTTTGGAACGCCGTATCGATGTCGGCGAGAAGACTTTGAAAGTCGCTGAGCGCCGGCCCCCCATCGATCCGCCAGGAGACGCCGTTGACGTCGATCTGACGCGTATGGCAGGCGGAACATGTCATGCTGAAGAATTGTGCGCCCTCTTCAGAGGCGGCGAGAAAGCCCACCGGCAGTCCGGGAGTCGGGCTGTTTGGATTGGGCAGATAGCCGTAGCGCGTCAGCCCATCCTCGAGGAAATGTTTGCCGTCAGAATGTCTCAGAGCCTTGAACCAGTTGAGCGGCATGATTCGCGCGCCCTGGTCGAGACTGTAGAAATCGTCGCGGTCCGCCGGCGCCCAATGGGCCCCCTGATCGGCGTATTTCACTTCGGCTGACGCAGGATTTGCCGCGGCAAGTGCGAGCAGCGCAGCGGCGGCGATGTGCGCACGCAATGGCGTGCGCAGCGCTTTGTTTGCAATCATGGCTCCCCCAAAACAATAGAATATGCGATGAAATTAGAGCATAGGCGCGCGTGATTCACAACGGGCGGCGGCGCGCCGCCGCTGCGCGCTAAGCACGCGCCGACACGGCAGAAAAATGAAAAGAACTCCTTCGGCTTCTAGCCTTCGCCTCCTGCTTGGGGCGCTGTTGGCGATGCTCGCGACAGGCGCGCCGCCTCGCGCTGAAACCGCGACGCCCGAAACGGCGCCTGCGCCCGCGCAGTCGGCGCCGACGCCCGTTGCGCCGCCGGCGCCCGCGCCGCCCTCCGAACCTGCGCCTGTCACGTCTGCGCCCGTGACGTCTGCGCCGCCGGTCAGCGCCGCGCCCGCCGCGCCGCAAGCGACAAATCCAGCGCCCGCTCAGACCGCGGTGAAAAAGCCAAAGCCAAAACCCGCGCCGCCGCGCGAGACGGCGCTTTCAGACGATCCGACGCCCGCCTTGCAGCCTCAAACATTTTTCACCACCTCGAAAGCGGCGGATCGCTATCGGCAGATCGTCGATCGCGGCGGATGGCCAAAAGTGGGCGTCGCGCTTCGGCCTGGCGCGAAGGGAGCCGCGGTGTCGACGCTGCGCCGGCGCCTCGCGGCCGAAGACGACAGCCTCGTCGACACGGCGAAAGAGAAGTGGGACGCCGATCTCACCGCGGCGGTGAAGCGCTTTCAGTATCGGCTGGGGCTGAAACAGACGGGCGTCGTCGCCGGCGCGACGCTACGCGAACTCGACGTTCCGGCGGAGACCCGCTTCCATCAGCTCGAGTCCACCGCACAGCGGCTCACCGCGTTCGATTTCGCCTTTGGACCGCGCTACATCGTCGTCAATATTCCGTCGACGGCGGTCGATGCGGTGGAAGACGATCGCGTCGCGCGCCGCTACGCCGCGATCGTCGGCGATCCCGAGCACCATTCGCCGGAGCTGCAGGCGAAGGTCGTCGCGGTCAACATCAATCCGACATGGACGGTTCCGGTCTCGATCATCAAGAACGAGATCGCGCCGAAAATGCTGAAGGACCCGACCTATCTGCAGCGCTCGCATATTCGGGTGCTGAATGCGCAGCGCGAGGAGGTCGATCCGCGCTCGATCAACTGGGCGAGCGAGCGCGCCGCCCAATACACGCTGCGGCAGGATTCCGGCGCGGACAATTCGCTGGGCTCGATCCGCATTTCGATGCCCAATGCCCATTCCGTCTACATGCATGACACGCCGTCGCGAAATCTCTTCGCCAATGACTATCGCTTCCTGTCGCATGGCTGCGTGCGCGTGCAGGGCGTCGTCGATCTCGCGGCCTGGCTGCTCGACGGAGAATCCGGACCGCAGATGAGCAAGGATGAGATCAACGCAAAAATCGCGTCTGGCGAACGCGAGGAGGTGCGGCTGACGCAGCACGTGCCGGTGGCGTGGGTCTATATGACCGGCTGGGCGTCGGCGGACGGCCTCGTGCATTTTCGCGACGACGTCTATCATCTCGACGAAGTGAGCGGCATCGCCGAGCAATAGGCCTGGGATTGGATGTCATTCTCGGCGGACCGAAGGTCCGATCGGGAATCCAGAGCATTCCCGATCACGCGCGTCGCGCGTGTCGGGAATGGCGCCCAAACGTATTGTCCGTATCAGCGCTACAGCGTCACGCGGTAGCGAACGAAACTGTCAGCTTCAACGAATGAATCATAGAGTCGCCGCGCGCGTTCATTGTCCGCTTGCGTGTACCAATAGAGGCGCGCCCATCCGCGCGCGCGTCCAAGATCGATGAGGTCTTGAACGAGCGCGCGTCCCAGGCCTGCGCCGCGAACATTTGGATCGACGAAAAGGTCTTCGAGGTAACAGGAAGGGGAGGAGGTCCAACTGCTGTCATGCAGCACGGAGACGGAAAAGCCGGCGACGCGTCCCTCCCTTTCAGCAATCCGTCCAATCATCGTGGATGTCGGGTCGAGCAGGCGGCGCAAGGTCAATTCCGTCACGTCGATCGGCACAGCCGTCGCGTAAAATTCATTATAGCCTGCCCAGAGCCTGCGCCACGCCGTGGCGTCCGTCTCGCGAATGTCCCGGATGAGCGTCATTCGTCTTGGGCTCTGGCGCTTTCGTGCCAGCCGCGCAGCAGAACATAGGAGAGCGCGGCGAGCGCGCCGTAGATCGCCAGCCCGCTCAGCGAGATGAGCGCCAGCGCCGCGAACATGCGCGGGATGTCGAGACGGAATCCCGCCTCGACGATGCGATAGGCGAGTCCCGTCCCCTGACCAGATGCGCCCGCGGCGAGCTCGGCGACGATGGCGCCGATGAGCGCCAGTCCGCCGCCGATGCGCAGGCCAGCGAGGAATTGCGGCAGCGCCGAGGGCAGTCGCAGATAAATCAGCTTCTGCCATGGCGAGGCGCGATAAAGATCGAACAGATCGCGCAAGCCGAAGTCGACGGAGGCGAGTCCGAGCGACGTATTCGAAAGAATCGGAAAGAAGGCGACGAGAAAGGCGCAGACCAACACCGCATTGCCGGGTTGCAGATAAACCAGCAGCAGCGGCGCGATGGCGATGATCGGCGTGACCTGCAAGGTGATGGCGAAGGGCAGCAGCGCGCGCTCCAGCCATTTCGACTGGGCGATAAGAAGCGCCAGCGCCACGCCGCAGATGGTGGCGACCATAAGCGCCTCGAAGGTGACGCCGAGCGTCACCATCAGCGATGAGAACAGGAGTTCGCGGTCTTCGACCAGTTTGGCGAGGATGACGCTCGGCGCGGGGAGAATATAGGGCGGGATGTTTTTCCAGCGCACGAGCGCTTCCCACAGCGCGAGCGCTAAGAAAAGAACCGCGAGCGGCACGCCGATGTCGCGCCAGGGGATCGCGCGTCGCGTCCAGATCACGGCGTCGCCTCTTCGATTGAGACGCGAAGCGCGTGCGACGCCCGGCGGCACATGTCGGCGAAGGTCTTGCTCGAGCGATAGTCGTCGTCGCGGGGAATCTCCGAGTCGATCTCGATGTCGTCGATGAGTCTGCCGGCGCGCCGCGACATCACCACGATGCGCGTCGAGAGATAGGCGGCTTCGAACACCGAATGGGTGACGAAGACGATCGTCGCGCCGAACCGGCGTTTCAGCGCGAGAAGATCGTCGTTAAGCTTGAAGCGCGTCACCTCGTCGAGGGCGGCGAAAGGTTCGTCCATCATCATCAGCTCGGGCCGCGTCACCAGGGCGCGGGCGATGGCGCAGCGCATTCGCATCCCGCCGGAGAGTTCTCGCGGCAGCGCCCGCGAAAAGTTGAGAAGGCCGACATGCGCGAGCGCCTCGTTAACGCGCGGCGACGCCGTCTCGCGCGGAATGCCCTTAAGCCGCAGCGGCAGAAAGACATTGTCGAAGACGCTCGCCCAGGGCAGCAGCGTCGCATCCTGGAACACGACGCCGATGTTGTTTTTCACTTGAGGCGCGCTCCAGTCGATCGCGCCGGCGGTCGGATTCGCGAGCCCTGCGATGAGCCGCAACACCGTCGATTTGCCGCAGCCGGAAGGCCCGAGCAGCGTCAGGATCTCGCCTTCGCGTACGTCGAGATCATAGTCGGCGAGGGCGACGAGCCCGTTCGGGAAAGTCTTGCCGACCGCGCGCAACGAAACGAGCGCGGGCGCCGTCACTTGCACATCCGCGATGTCACGCGCGCTCATGTCGGATCCCTGGCGTCATTTTGGCCGCAGTTCCATGCCGACCTTCTTGCCGATAAAACGCAGCGTGTAGCCGCGTTTGTAATCTATGTCGGCGGGTACGACGCCGGCCTTCGCCATTTTATCGAAAAAGCTCTTCATTCGCGCGTCGGTGATCACGCCGACGCCATAAGTCAGCGCGTCGCCGGAATCGACGATCCCGCGCTCCTTCATTTTGGCGAGGGAATAGGCGATCTGACCGTCGGTCATCTCCGGATTGTCGCGCTTGATCATCGCGTTGGCTTGAGCATTGTCGCCGTAGAGATAATTGTACCAGCCGACAATCGAAGCGTCGACGAAGCGCTGCACGAGGTCGGGAGTCTTGGCGATCGTGTCGGCGCGCGTCTCGATCGTCGTCGAATAGCCGTCATAGCCGTAGTCGTGCAAAAGAAAGACGTTGGGCGTGAACCCGCCCGCGCGCTCGATCGCGTAGGGCTCCGAGGTGAGAATTCCCTCCTGAATCGATGTCTTGTCGGCTAGGAAAGGCGCCGAGTTGAAATTATAGGGCTTGGCGTTTTGGTCCTTGAACCCATAGTCCTGCTTCAGCCATTGCCAGACGGAAGCGCGCATGTCGCTGGCGATGAAGGCCGTCGCCTTGGGCAGATCTTCGAAACGATCGAGGCCGACGCCGGGATGCGACATAAAAATCACCGGATCGACCTGAAACATGCTGGCGACGGTGACGACCGGCACGTTCTGCTGCACCGATTCGAACATCTGGATGGTGTTCGCGCCCATGGCGAAGTCGACCCGGCCCGCGGCGAGCAGCAGCCGCGCGTTGAGCTGCGGGCCGCCCTGCAGAATGTTTACGTCGAGGCCGTAGCGCGCGTACGTGCCGTCGGCGACGGCCTGATAGAAGCCGCCGTGCTCGGCTTGCGCCCGCCAATTGGTGGCGAAGCGCACCTTGTCGAGCGCGACGGCGGGCGCCGCGATGAGGAGAGCGATGAGCAAGGCGACGATGCGCATGGTGCGGCTCCGGCGGGTTGCTTGAGTGTCATTCTCGACGCTTCGCTGGGGCGAAGCGATCAGGAATCCAGAGCAAGCCTGGCGTTTTGAAGAAGCCCGGATTCCCGATCAGGCCTTCGGCCTGTCTGGAATGACAGTGCTGTAAATGCAGCGATTTGCGATTCCGTATGACCACGCGCTCCTTCGTAACGCGGCGATCATACATCAACGCGCGCGGGCTCTAAATCCCGCTCGATTTCGACGAGAAATTAAAGCCTTCGACGAGCATCGCCGGCGCCGCCGGCGCGCCGCCTTCGCCCGCCGCGCGCCAGGTCCGACGCGTTGGACCGAGCGCCTTGATGTTGGCGAAGAGATCGCCCAGTCGCTGATTGAAGCGCATGTTGCGCATCGGCGCGACGATGCGGCCGTTCTCGATGAGGAAATTGCCGTCGCGGGTGAGGCCGGTCAGCAACAGGCTCTTCCGGTCGACGATATTGGTGTACCAAAGTCTCGTCACCAGAACGCCGCGCCGCACCGAGCGCACCATATCGTCGATCGAAACATCGCCGCCCGACATGACGAAATTCTTCGCAAAGGGAATTGGTTCGGATTCGGTCTTTTGCGCCCACGCGCGTGAACGATAGAGCGTGGTCACGACGCCGTTCTCCACAAAGGCGCGGGCGCGATGCGGCACGCCCTCGAAGCCGAAGGCCGCTTCAGGCGCCAGCGGATCGGCCGGATCGACGCGGATCGTGAGCTGTTCGTCAAAGAGCTTCTCGCCCAATAGCGCTCCGCCGCCAGGACGCGCGAAGAAGCTTCTCCCCTCGTCGGCGGCGCGCGCCTCCATCGTTCTGATGAGCCAGAAGGCAAGCTCCGCCGTCGCATCCGGTTCGAGAACGACGGTATAGGCGCCGGGTTCGAGATCGACGGGGCTCGCGTCATACGCGCCCTTGGCGCAGGCGACGCGCGCGATTCGCTCGGCGTCGAGACGATCCGCGAAGAATTGATGCGCGCCCGCCCAGCCCGACCAAGCATCGGCGCGGTTGCGCGCCGTGGCGGAAAGATCGATTTCGCTGCGCCGCTCATAGGCGAAAAGGCCGGCGCTCGTCGCATATGCGTTGAATCGCCTTGCCGTCGTCGCGCAGCCGAAGGTGTCGACGCCGATGCGCGCGCCTTCCGCGATGACGCGCGCGGCCGCGTCGGCGAGCGCGTCGAGGCGCAGATTGGCGGTCGCGTCGTCATAGCGGTCGGAGAAGCCGTAATTCTGCGGGCCGAGCGGCGCGACATAATCGGGATCGACGGGCAACATCCGCGCGATCTCTTCCGAGCGCGCCACGGCGGCGGCCAACGCCTCGTCGTCGAAACGCGAGATGCTGCAAGAGCCGATGCGCCCGCCAATATGTGACGAGATGCGCAGATTGGCTTCCGCGGTCGCAAGATTGGTCGTCGCGCCGCCCCGCGCGAAGCGCAGACTCTGATCCAATCCGCCCTGAATCTGCACGGCGCAGGCGTCGGCCTTGGAACGCGCGAGAACTTTGTCGGCGATCGACTTTGCGTCGTCTGAAGAAAGGAACATGCGCTATGCGTCGTCGCTCGTGTTCAGCACGCGCACATTGCGAAAGAGCGCCGGGGGGCTGCCGTGCGAGACCGGCGCCAGCTGCACCGGTTCGGCCTTGCCGCAGGTGAAGGTGCCGTCGAGATGATAGGCGCTCGCATCGCACAGGCCCGAAAGCGAATTCCAGAATTGCGTGGTGCGGCCCTGATAGGCGCCGTCGCGCAGCAGAGCGCCGAGCCTGCCGTTCTTGATCTCATAGAAAAGCTGTCCGCCGAACTGGAAATTGTCGCGCTGCTGATCGATGCTCCAGCTGCCCGCGCCGACGACGTAAATGCCGTTCTCGACATCGTTGATGAGATCGCTGAAGGAGCATTTCTGAGGATTGGGCTTGAGCGAGATGTTTGGCATGCGCTGAATCGGAAACGTCGTCGGACTGTCCGCATAGGCGCAGCCGTTCGAATGTGCCAGGCCGATGAGATGCGCCTGTCCAAGCGCCATCTGGAAATTCCTGAACACGCCCTTTTCGACGATGGCGAAGTCGGCGGCTTCCGCGGGGGCGCCGTCGTCGTCGAAGCCGATCGTGGCGAGCGCGCCGGGCTGCGCGCGATCGGCGACGATCGTCATCAATTCGGAGCCGAACTGCAGTTCGTTGAGCATATGCGGTTTGACGAAGCTCGTTCCGGCGAAATTCGCCTCCCAGCCGAGCACGCGGTCGAGCTCGGTCGAATGGCCGACCGTCTCGTGAATCGTGAGCCACAGATTCGTCGGGTCGATCACGACGTCGTAGTCGCCCGGCGTCACTGGCTTGGCGCCAAGCTTCGCGCGCGCCTCCTCGCCGGCCCGCGCGGCGTCCTCGATCAGGCCGGCGCCGACGATATAATCCCAGCCGGCGCCGCGCGCCGGCGCCAGGCAATCGCGCGTCGCGAAACGGCCGCTGGCGCGGTCGATGGCGGTCGCCTGAAAGTTCGGCGCGACGCGCGTGCGGGTTTGATGAATGCGGCTGCCAAGACTATTGGCGAAGAATCGCTCTTCGCAGGCGGCCGAAAGCGAGGCTGAACAAAAATCCGCGCCGTGATCGCGCGCGCTGGCGATGATCGAAAGCAGCAGGTCGGCCTTCTCGCCCGCGGACACTTCGAAGGGATCGACGCCCATGGGCATGATCCATTCGGCTTCATGCACAGGCAGCCGCTCAAGCGCGATCGGCTGAGTTTGTATCCGCTTCACCGCACGGGCGTTCTCCAGCGCGCGATCGACGCCATCGCGCAGGCTCTGCGGATCGAGCCGCCGCGCGCCATAAAATCCCCAGCAGCCGTCGAGCAGCACGCGCATGCCGAAGCCTTGCGACGCCCGCTCGTCGAAACTTTCCAAGCGGTCGTCCTTGGCGAAAGCGTATTCGCGCCGGGTTTCGCCGATCCTGACGTCGGCGTAGCTGGCGCCGTTTCGCCTCGCGGCGGTCAGCGCGATATCGGCAAGATCGTAGAGCAGCGCGCGGTCCAACGCGAAGGCGTTGCGGCCCCTCGCGCATGAGGCTTCGGTCGTCGAAGGCGTGGCCGCCATTGGTCGCTCCAGAATTCCCTCACATGGTGGTCGTTTCGGCGGTGATTTGCAATCGCCGTGTTACGGTTGCGCTTCGCCGTTCCATCCGCATGCGGCGAGCGCCTGGCGCATATGCGCGGGCGGCGCAGCGACGGCTTCCACGGGCGGCTTGCCGTCCTGCATCGGCACGCTCACCGCGCGCGCATGAAGATGTAGCGGGGCTGAGTCCTCGCGGCGACCTGAGCCGTAGATGGGATCGCCGAGGATCGGCCAGCCCATCGCCTGGGCATGCACGCGGATCTGATGCGTGCGGCCGGTGTGCGGCGTGAATTCGATGAAAGCAAGAGCGCCGTCGGCGCTTCTGCCAAGCACGCGCCAGGAGGTGCGGGCGGGCAGACCCAGAGGGTCCGGCTGCATCCACCAGCCGCGCGTGGCGTCAAGCCGTCCGAGCGGGAGGTCGATTTCCCCTTCTTGGCCCGCCGGGGCCCCTTCGACCACCGCCCAGTACGTCTTGCCGATGCGGCCGGACTTGAACAGCCCGCCGAGCCGCTCGAGAGCCTTACGGTGGCGCCCAAGAACAAGGCAGCCGGATGTGTCCTTGTCCAGTCGGTGGGCCAGCGCCGGCGGCCGGGGCAGGCCAAAGCGCAGCTGGTCGAAGGCGTCTTCAAGGCTCGCGCCGCCCTTCGGCCCGCGATGGACGGCGACGCCGGCGGGTTTGTCGATGATCAGCATCAGCCCGTCGCGGTGGAGCAGGCGAGAAAGGAGGTCCATGGCGGGCTTATAGCAGCGCCGCGCGCAAGACGGCGCTATTTCACGGCCGGCGCGGCTTTCCTGAGTGAATCCGCGCCGCCGATGAATTCTACGTCGCGGAAACAGCTCAATATCGAATGCTTGGCGGCGTTAGTAGAGAGTCGGCGGTCGGCGAAATACTCGACGAGTTTTCCCGTATATTTGACGAGGCCGATGCGCCGATGCGCCGGCGCGCTGGTGCGCGTCGTTGACGCCGTTCATGAGGACAACCTTGTCGGGGTCCAAAACAAGCCGACATGGACGCCGAATGGCTGCTATTGAGCGATCCGGCGACGTTGAAAACTTTGCATTACGAGGAACAATGGCGATCATATCTGCGACCCCGAAGCTGCGCGTCACGATCGAATTCGGCGTGGCGCGCCTCTACATCGAAAATCCCGCCAAGCGGAACGCGTTCGACTTCGAGATGTGGCGCGCGCTGCCGTCGATGCTGCGCGCCGTCGACGCCGCGGAGGACGCGCGCATCCTCGTCATCAGCGGGGCGCCGGGTCTGCCGTTCTGTTCCGGCGCCGACATCAGCGAATTCTCCAACCTGCGCACGACGAGCGAAGGCGGGCGCATCTATGAGGACGCCAATGTCGAGGCCTTCGACTCGATTTCGAATCTTTCCAAGCCGACGATCGCGGCCGTGTCGGGCTTCTGCATGGGCGGCGGATTCGGAATCGCCGCGGCCTGCGACCTGCGCATCGCCGATGGGCAAGCGACGTTCGCGATTCCGGCGGCGAAGCTCGGCGTCGGCTATCCGCCGGCGGCGATGGCCTATGTCGTCGCCGCGGTCGGCCCGCAACTCGCGTTCGATCTCTTCTACACGGCGCGCCGCCTGACTGCTGATGAAGCCAAGGAGCGCGGCTTCGTCAGCCGCCTGTTCGCCACCGAGAGTTTTGAAGGCGCCGTGCATGCGCTCGCCGAAACCATCGCCGCTGGCGCGCCTCTGACACTGCGCGCCGCCAAGGCGGCGATCCGCGCCGCAGCCCGCCTGCCTGGCGCGTCGTCGCATGAGCAGTGCGAAGCGCTGACGCGCGCCTGTTTCGACAGCGCGGATTACATGGAAGGGCGCGCCGCATTCCTGGAGAAGCGTGAGCCGAATTTTTCGGGGCGATGACGGCGCGTGGATGGCCGCGACAAGCGCGGCCATGACGCGGTAAGAGGATCGCGGCAGAAGTAGAACACGTTTGCCCCGAAAAATATGGCAGTGAAATGATTCCCAGCAAAACTGAAAGACGCGTGTACTATTTTGTGCTGACTACGGTCGTTCTATCGTTTGTGATTATTGGCGTTTTGCCGTTGTTTCGCCTTGCTCAATATTTATGGCCAGATGACTCTGGGCAAGACGTCACAGAGTTCGTATTGTCCGCGCCTCGTCAAAACCAAATCTTGAATCTGAACCAGCTGTTCTCTGCGGAAACGATATGCGTTGTTCCGCCCGAAGCCAATGTTAACGAACTTATTAGAAGGGCCCTTCCTGACAAGCAGATTTCAGTTCCAGGAGAAGATGATGATTATTCGAGCAATGCGGCGCGCTGGCGCATTGTCGCGAGCTGGGACGCCACGCCGCTCGTGAAAGTTTTCGACATATGGTCTACGACGACCTCAAAGAGAAAATACCCTTTGGAACTATCAGATAAAGATAGAGATGCGCCAGGCGCCATCTGCCAGGCGACTACGATTGAAAATCGAACCGATTAACGGACAGGCGACAGCGACCGTGCAGTAAACGTCTGCAGACCGCCGTTTAGCAGCAGCCCCCGGCTGGCGGGTCATCGATCGGCGCTCGCCTCCACCTCGAGGCTTTCCAAAATCTCGCTTGGCTTTCGCGCCAACACGTCAAGCGCGTTGACGCCTTTCGGCGCAACGAAACGCAAATGCAGGCGCTTTGGCTTCTCGATATAGGCCGAAACCGCGTCGGCGATTCGCTTGGCGTTGGCGCCGCCGCCGCCGAGCGCCGTAATCGCCGTCGCGGCAGCCTTGGCGTAGTCCGCGCGCGCCTTGTCGACGGACGTCTTCTGCTCTTTGGCTTCAAGCGCGAGCACGCGATCGACGAGGCCGTCGCCTTCGAGCGTCAGGTCGATCGACTTGATCGATGTTGCGAGCGTCGCCGCGCGGGAGATGAGGGGCGAAGACGAGAACGCCGCGCTCGTCACATTGCCGAAGAGCGCCGAGAGATGCGCGACGCCCATGTTCTTCGCGTCGATCGCGACCGGCTCCAGCGCCGCTTCGGACGTCTTCTCGCGCCACTCTCCGGCGGCGACGCCGGAGAGCGCGAGTTGGCGATAGCCGAGCGCCAGGAAATGCGCCGTCGTCTGCGTTTCGCCGCGCGCCGAAAGATCGACGACGAAATTGTCGACGCGGCCGGAGAATTTTGTTGGCGTCATGCCAAGAAAATTGTCGAACGTCGCGCGGGCGTTCTCGACGCTGAATTTCATTCGCGACGGTTCGCTGGTCTTTGGGTCGGGAATATCGGCGGCGACGCCGCGCGCCTCGATGCGCGCCAGCTTGGGATAGGCGGCGCCCTCTAACACCGGAGCCAGTTGCACGTCATTCAGCGCAAATCGCTTCACCGACAAATGGCCGCCGTCCGATGCGGCGAGCGAAAAATCGTCCAAAAACATCTCTCCGGCGCCGGCGCCCGCCACCTTGCGCATGCCGGCGCGCGCGATCTTCGCCGTGAACGGCTTCCCTGCGGGTTCGCCCTTGCCGGTCGCGACGACGTCATCAACGTCGATCGACGCCGCCTCGAAGGATTGAAGCGCGTCGAGGACATCGCGCCTCAGCGCGGTATCGTCTTCGGGCTTCGCCGGATCGAGCTTGGCGAATCTTTCAATGAGTTTGCCGGCGGGAGTCCGCAGCGCCCGCCCGCGCACGCCCTCGATCTTCAGGCGGCCCGTGGTCAGAACGAGATTGGCGCTTGCGTCTTCGAGGCGCGAGGAGTCGACGAGTTCCTCCTCGATCAATGGCTTCAACGGCTCATTGGCCTCGCTGCGCGTGGAGAGCGCCAGACGCGCGAGTTCGGCGAGATCGACGCCCTTGGCGACAGAGGCGCCCCAGGAGACGCGCTGAACGCCGCCTTTTGCTGATTCGATCGTTTCCTCGCCGCCGTCGCCGCGCATGGTCGCCGCGCGTCCCGAAACGACAGTCTCGAAAAGCAGCTGGCGATAGACGGCGCGTTCAATGTTCGAATCCTTGCGGCTTTCGCTCGACATGGAAGGCACGGCGATTCGCCGCGCCGAAATGCGCGCGAGACGCGCCGCGACATTGCCGTCGCCGCTCAAAAACAGCGCGGCCAATTCCGTCAGCGGCAGACTCGCGCCTTCGATTTCGATGTGCGGGATACGATAGGTCGTCGCGCCGAGCGTGATGACGAGATTGTCGAGCGTGAGCGGCTTTTCGCCGGCTCCCGTCGAAGGCGCGGCGAAACTCATGAGCGAAAGCGACGTCACGACGCCGATGGCGAGGGATTTGCGCATTAGGAAACCTTGCGAAGACGAAGGGGGGAGAGCTTGCACGCCGCGCCTTTCGGGGTAAAGAGGCGCGTAGTTTCGTCGCAGCCGGCGTTTAGCGAGGGGCGGCGCGTGGCGGCGCGGCGGCGCCGTGATAGAGAGGCCGCATGCGTCGACTCCTGCTCCTGCGCCATGGCAAGGCCGACCGGCATTCGGCCGGCGGCGACCGCCAACGTCCGCTCACCCGTCGAGGGATGGAGGATGCGCGGCGCATGGGCGAATATCTGCGCGACGCCGACATCGCGCCGGGCCTCGCCGTCGCCTCCGACGCGCGTCGCGCCAAGCAGACCCTCGACCAGGTGCTTGAGGCGTTCCCAGGCCATGTCACGCATCTGATCGAGAATACGATTTATCTTGCGACCGTCGACCATCTGGTTGAGATTCTGCGGCAGACGCCTGACAAGGTCGCGACGCTGCTCGCCGTCGGTCACAATCCGGGCTTCGCCGAACTTGCCTCCTGGCTCGCCGGTTCGGGCGAGGCGGAAGATTTGGCGCTGATGCGCTCAAAATTCCCAACGGCGGCGCTGGCGATGCTCGACTTCGAGACCGATCATTGGGGCGACGTCGGCAGGGGCGGGGCGCGACTTGCGCGCTTCGTCACGCCGGGCATTCTACGGGGCGAGGCGACGGAAGACCCCGACTAGCGCAGTTCGCAAACCCGCAAGGCGGCCATGCTGATCGAAGCGCTCCTGACGATGCTGGCCCTAGCTGCGCCCCATAAGGCGCCGGCCGCGATGGTTGCGCCCTTGTCGGCATTCGCTGAGACGCCGAATCCCGCCTATCAGCCTCAAGCGCGCGCCGTGGACAATTGGCGCTTCGAAAGCGCGCTGGCGCTGGAGATGGCGCCGGTCGCCGCGATCCGCCGGGCGTTCGGCGCGGAGGCTGGCGAACCGGCCCGCTGCGTCAAGCTCAACAATTACTGGTGCATCAAGAGCGCGGGCTGGAACGGCGAAATCGCCGCCGACGCCGATGGCCATGTCGCCTTCGCATCGGCGGAGGAGGGCGCCGCCGTCGCCGCGCTGCTGCTGCGCCGCTACTACGTCAACTATGGGCGGCGCACGGCGCGCGCCATCGTCGAGCGCTGGGCGCCGGCGCAATGTTCGCTCGTCGTCATGCCCACCGCGCCTCGGCGGCCGGCGCCCGCCGTAAGTCCCGATTCCAGTTCGGCGAAACCGCGCGCCCTGGCGCGCATGTCGCCGCAGCGCGTCGCCCCCATGGCGATCGCGCCGCGCGGCATTCAAAATACCCTCCGCTCGCGCTGGCTGGCGGCGCATGGGCGCGGCGGGGTCAATTTGAAGACGGCGCGGCGACCGCTCGCAAGACCGGTCGACCTCATGCCGACGCCCTCGATCATGGCCGGCGTCTCCGAGCTTCCCGCGCGGCGGGAAAAGCTCGCCGAGCTGATCCAGCCGTCGCCCCAAACGACGCTCGCCGACCTGCCGCCGTCGCCCGCGCCGCGGCCGCCGCCTGTTGGCGTTTCGAATTGCGCCGGGGAGCTGGCGCGGATCGCCACTTACGCAGCCACCATAGCCCAGGGCGTCGTCGGCGGCGCCAACGAGGATCTGGCGCTGTTCACCGCCGACGGCGCGCCGACCGAAAATCTGGCCAAGGTGATGGCGAATATGGCGGCGGTCGAGATCGGGCCGGCGCGGCCGCGCGACGCGCTGATCCGGATCGCCGTCGCGCAACTGCGCCAGCTGTTCGAGGCGCCCGCAAAGCCGGGAGGCGATGCTGCGCCGGCGCGCCCGGCGCATGCGGGGCCATGATGCGCTTAAGCGCTTCTTCTCTGCTCTAAGAGCGCGCCATCAGCTCCAGCGCGAGCCCGTAGACTTTCGTGCGGGCGGGTTCGGGCAGGGTTTTCAGCACTTCGAAATAGGTCTGCCCGGCGCCGCACATGCGGGCGTCTTCGAGCGGCGGCGTGGGCATTTTGCCGTCGAGCAGGGCGTCGATCTCGACCTTGTTCAGACCCCGCGCGGCGAGCGCGGTCTCCAACACCCGGAAGTCCGCCTCGGTCGGCGCGGTCCGATCGATCTTTTTGGCTTGTCCGCTGACGATCGCCTCTAATCCCGCAAGCGCCATGTCCGAGACGATCTGGCGGCGGGAGGCGGCGAATCGCTGAAAGTCGAGATTGGTCGCGCCATAGAGGAAGGCGACGCACATGCGCTTGTCCTCCCGCGCCACCGCCTGCAGGACTTCGAGCTGCTTTTCGAAGACACGGGCGATCGGCTCTGGCTCGGCCTTCGCCGCGAGGGCGCCGCGCGAGGTGCGGATGCGGCGGACCGCCTCGGAAAGATAATAGTCGACGCTCTGCTCTTCTTTCGTCTGCGCGAGGCGTGTGGCGAAATCATTGATCGCCGCTTCGTAATCGGCCGTGAAGGTCTCGCGGAGCCGGGCGAAGTAGCGCGCATAATCCGGCGTCGAGGCGATCAGGGCCTCGATCTGCTGCCGCGCGCTTCCCTTGTCCGGCGCGTTGGCGGGCGCCGCGATCCCCGATCCCGCATCGGCCATGCGCGGCGCGGGATTGAGGGCCAGCCAGGTCAGGCCGATGCCGGCTCCGACCGCGACGAGCGCCGCAGCCAACAGCGCCAGAATTTTCTCCAGATACATCGCCGACCTTTGCGTCTCTGATCGAAAGCGCGGAGCTTAAAGCATCGCGCAGGTGGGCGGAAGCGCGGCCGCGCTACCCGCCATTCAACAGGCGATGAAGCCGCGCGGTCTCGGCGCGATGGGCGACGAGCAGGCTGATATGCCGGTTGAGATCATAGCTCCAATGGCCGCGCCGGGCGCGTTCGCCGCGCATCGCGCGCTCGATTTCCTTGAGCGCGGCGCGCGCCGCATCGGGCGATTCGCTGGCGATCGTGTCAGGCGACAGGCGATGGAAACGCGCCAATGCGCTCGTGCGATCATAGGCGTTGAGGCCCGCGACGAGGGCGGCGTCGAGCGCCGCGCCAGCTTCTGCGACGAAGCGGGCGGGGCGGTCGTCTTGCGAGGCGTGAACTGGCCTGTGCGTCATGGATCATCCTCCGTGACGCTCAGAATGTTCTCCCTCGAACGGATGAGGATAAGTTTTTTATCACAATTATATAGTTGACGTACCAGTTTTGGAATGTTAGGTTTGGCTTCAATAGAGGTCAAACCAATGTCACTCCCTGAGATTTTCACCAACGAAGACAAAGCCCGCCAACATCTTGAGGCGCAGCGCTGGCCGGCTGGCCCGTTCTGTCCTCATTGTGGGAATAAAAACCCGGCACGCATCCGCAAGCTTGAGGGCAAGAGCACGCGCCCCGGCGTCTACAAATGCAACGAATGCCGCAAGCCGTTTTCGGTGACGGTTGGGACTGTCTTTGAGCGCTCAAAGGTGCCGCTGCATATGTGGATGTATGCGACGCATATGATGACTTCCTCAAAGAAGGGCATCAGCGCCCACCAGCTTATGCGTATGCTGGGTGTAACTTATCCGACCGCTTGGTTCATGGCGCATCGCATTCGCGAAGCCATGGGCGATATTCCCGGCTCCGCCGAGCCGGCAGGTGGCGAAGGCAAGACCGTCGAATGCGACGAAACCTATTTCGGCAAGCCGGAAAAGCTGAAAACAGCCCGCAAGGACGGGACGCCTTACACGAAGAAAACGCGCGGCCCCGCCAATAAGCGAGCCATCGTCGCTTTGGTCGAGCGCGGCGGCTCGGTTCGCTCTTTCCATGTCGAAAGCGCAACTAAAGACACCGTGCGCCAAATTCTCGTTACCAACGTCCGCCGCTCAACTCGCCTGCATACGGACGAAAGCCGCCTCTACCCAGAGGTCGGCAAAGAGTTCGCCGAGCATGAGACCGTCAAACATTCGGATTACGAATATGTTCGTGGCGACGTCCATACCAATACGATCGAAGGCTATTTCAGCGTCTTCAAGCGCGGCATGAAAGGCGTTTACCAGCATTGCTCCGAGAAGCACCTTCACCGCTATCTCAAAGAGTTTGATTTCCGTTACAACAACCGTTCCGCGCTCGGCGTCGAGGACAGCGAACGCCGCGACATTGCCCTAGCTAAGATCGCTGGAAAGCGCCTCACCTATCGGCGGATTAACGGCTCCGTTAACGCGTAAACAAGACGCCCGTCGTTTCCTACGATGGCGCAGGGCGAAATGGGCAAAAGATGAGAAAATTTAAAGTTAGAGCTTCCGCAGGTGGAATGCTTGTCGTGCTCGACGGAATCGAATGGCAAGGGAAGCTGTGGATTGTTCCAAACTGGCTCGACTCACTATCCCAAGGAGTGACCATGCCAGCCAGAATAATTCGCTTCGACAACCTGATGCATTCAGATGCTCGGGGGACTGGCAACTATGTCCTAACAGCCTCAATTCCCAAAGAGCTTCTTGAGGTAAAGACGCCTCAACAAGATATTGTCGGATATGAATATATTGAGCTTCCCGACATCCAGATCGCTCTCGATACGGGGAAACGCGGTCACTAGCCGTCAATTTTTCCCCTTCGCCTTATGGACTCGCCCTTTGCTTGCCGGGCGCTCCTTTTTAGGCTCAGCTTTCGGCTTATGCGGCTTCGGCGGCGTATTAAGCATACGGCGGAGCGTCGCGTTCATCCGAGAATTATCCTGCGGGATTTCTTCTTTTGGATCGTCCACCATGCCATTTGACCTTGATAAGAACGCCTTAACGAACGCTGAAAGCTACTTCCTTAAAGACGACGATGATCTGCTTTTTGCTCGCGTCGGCTTCTTTATCACTGCGTTCGGCATGTCCGAATATAACCTATCTAGAATTATGTGCCTCGCGTTCCGCGCCGGGGACATTGAAAGATTTGACTTTGTCATGCGCGGGATGGACGCAAGAGCCAAAATTGAGCGCCTGCAATCCGGGAACGGCGTCCACTATGAGCTAGGCCCAAACTTAACGACTCGCTTGGAGAACATGAAGAAGCGCAGCTTGCCTGTGCGCAACTTCCTTGCACACTCTTTTTTAGCCTATGAGAATGAACGTATTTACTTTTCTTCGCTCGGCGCTGGCCCGCACGTTGATAACGTGAGACTTACAAAGTCTGGCGCGCCATACATCACAAAAGCAAACCTGCTCATAGAATCCATGTGGCTCCGCGTCTTTTTCGATGACCTTGGTTCGGTAGTCACTGCCTGGGACAAATCTCATCCAGAAAAATTTGAAATAATCTCTCCGAAGTCAGGTCTGCCCAAGCCAAACCATCCACCGTCTCTCCAGAAAGTTCCTTACGCCAAATCTCGTAAGCCCTCGAAAAAGGCTTCCTAAACTCGGATTCTACCGCCGGCCTGTCACGCTGCTCAGGTTTAGCTTGTTCGCTCATGGTACGTCAACTATATAATTGTGTTTTTTATCCTTGAATAGGATTATTTTCCAGCTTACGCTTGCGCGTCACCCAGCTGGAGAGTTCGATGTTTCTCGATCCGACGCTTATTCCGGGGCTTAGCGCCGCCGCGGCCGCCGCCGCACAGGGCGCGCCCTTCGCCGATCTCTTTTCCCGCCGCCGCTCCCGCGCCTCGGTCGCGCGGGCGCGTCAGCTCGCCGTCTATCTCCACCATGTCGCGCTCGGCGCCAGCGTTTCGGCCTGCGCCAAAGCTTTCGCGCGCGACCGCGCCACGGTTCGTCACGCCTGCGCGACGATCGAAGATCTGCGCGACGATCCGTTGTTCGACGCCGGCGCCCGCCGGCTCGAAACCGCGCTGGCGGCGCAGCGCGACATGATCTGCGCCCTCCTTTCCCAAGGGAGCGCGCGATGAAGAAAAGCGCGCGAACTCCAACCAGGGACGAAACCGGCCGCGTCATGCGCCGGCTGCTGCAGGCGCTTGCCGAGCCGGGCGCGCGCGGCGCGCTCAGCCCGCTCGAAGCCTCGACGCTCGTCGTGCTCGCCGCGCGTAAAGGCGTCACCGTGGCGCGCGCGCGATTTGCGGCGGCCGCATCCGACGCCGCGCTCGCCGAAGGGCTCGCGCGATGGGAGCAGGAAGGCGGCGAGCGTCGGCTGGCGCTCACCGACGCCGGCCGCGCTTATCTGCGTCGATTGTCCGCGCCCGACGTCGATCAGGCGGAGCCGTTTCGCGCCCAGCACGCATCCTATGCGCTGCGCCAGCTCGAAAAGGCCGCGCGGCCGACGCTCGTCAATGACGCGGAAAGTCCGCTCGCCTGGCTCGCGCGGCGAAAGGACCGCGAGGGGCGAACCTTTCTCGACGCCGCGCAGCTCGAAGCCGGCGAACGTTTCCGCCGCGACATCGAACAGGCGCAGCTTTTGCAGCGCGTGACCGCGAATTGGGAGGCGTCGATCAACGCCGCGCGCCGCGGCGCCGACGCCGGCGCCGTCTCCGAGGTCGCGATCGACGCACGCCGGCGTCTGGCGCGCGCTTTCGACGCGGTGGGGCCGGAACTGGCGGGCCTCTTGACCGACGTCTGCGGCTATCTGAAGGGCATGGAGATCGTCGAAAGCGAGCGCGGCTGGCCGCCCCGCTCGGCGAAAGTCGTGCTGAGAATCGCGCTCGATCGATTGGCCCGCCATTACGGGCTCGCGGTCGAAGCGCGCGGCCGCGACCGCGCCGAGTCATTGCTGCAT
>Ga0351889_10054_pt2 | contig 43685 bp, 43 predicted proteins | sample TotcelFGM3001M14_FD_206767 | JGI IMG/M metagenome (GOLD analysis project Ga0351889, IMG submission 206767) | Enriched cells from coal bed in the Powder River Basin, Montana, United States - Total cells FGM rep3 HSBNCT.FGM.300.1.M14 ...
GTACTGTGGAGAGCAATTGGAAGATCTTCCAGAGGAGGGATGCTCCGAGCAGGACAGGTCAGCATGATCTGCCCTTTGCGTTTGCTGCCAGGCCGGATGCACACGAAATTAGAGGTGACTTTTCGGCTGTTGCGAGAGGGGAGTTATCCGGCACAGCGAACTCGAGGTCCGGACTCTTGCTATCCTCGTTTTTCTCCAGCTCACCGTTTGGCTCGTCGGATGCATTCTTTTCAGCCATGGTGCTCCTCATACCATTCGTTCCTGAGGTCAGGCCCACTTTTCATTCTCTCTCCCATAATTGCTGAGAACGGATATGATTATTATGTATATAATTCTCTCGGACAGGGCAGAGAAAGGGCTGCATATTAAAGAAGTTCTGCGATAATTTACAATTACAATTCCCAAATATTGGCGAACAAAAAAGAGGTTCTTGATGCGTACATATCTAATTTTTCAAGTAACGGTCTTGATTAAAAGGCAAAATTAGCTTTCCTCTCTTCGGAAGAGAGTCCAGGGTCTTTAACGCTTCTGCATGCGATCGCATAAATGCAGTTTGCCTCTTAAGGATTCGTATATGTTTGCTCAATATTTTGGCCAGATCATTCATCTTCACGGGCTTTGGTATGAAGTCATTCATTCCCGCTTCAAGACATATTTCTCTGCTGTTAGGAAGAATAAATGCAGTAAGTGCTATGATCTTGGGCTGGACCGAGGGAGGACAGAGCTCCCGAATCAGTCGAGTTGCCTCTAAGCCGTCCATCTCCGGCATCCTCAAGTTCATCAAAATTATATCATAATGCTGACGTTTCAAGGCCAGTAGCGCCTCTCTGCCATTAGATACGGCATCGGCTCGGTAGCCCAAATGTTTGAGTATGGCAGAGGTTACTTTCCGGTTCGATTCGTCATCTTCTGCAATCAAGATGCTCGCAGAACTAAAGGCTTTTTCTGACATGAACGCCTACTCTCAATTTTTTGGATTTTCCAGATCAATCTGAGCTTATTAGATAATATCTTTCAATAATATTTATAACTTTGCTTACAATTAAAATTGGTAGAATACGTTATTAACAAACAAATAATTACAGTGTGATGGTTGAAGACAAATTATCATATTATCACAATCACAAAGACACCAAAGCACAAAGGATGCAAAAAGGTGATCCAGGGCCCCTTCATCCATTATTTCCTAATCATACCAACCTAGAGCTGCAGCACCAGATCATCCTCTCCCACAATAATCCCCGGAAAGTCCTGTACGGTTGCCACAGCCTCGCGCCTCATTTGCAGGCTGGTGTACCTTCCCGCATCGAAGTGGGTGAGGGCCAGCCGTTTGGCTTTCGCCTGCCGGGCGATATCTGCGGCACTCTGGGGATTGAGGTGGGGCCACGCCGGGTTCTCCTCGCCGGGCAGGTGGGCGCATTCCGCAATGAGCAGGTCGGCATCCGCAGCCAGGAGCACGGCGTTCTCGCAGACACCGGTATCCGGGCAGTAGGTGATGATCTTGCCGTCCAGGTCGAAGCGATAGCCCAGGCAGGGTGAGGCGTGCACCAGGAAGCGGCAGTCCAGAGCGAAGGGCAGCTTGTAGGGCCCCGGCGACAGCTCGCGGACCTCAACCGGGTAGGGCAGCCTGCCCAGAGGGACGGTGAAGGGCTCGTTGATAATAGTATTCAATGCCGCTCGGGTGCTCTTCTGGCCGAAGATGGTGAGGCTGGGGAAGCGGAACTTGCTGAGGACGTGCAGCCCCTCGATGTGGTCGAGATGGAAGTGGCTTAAGAAGAGGTAGACGGGCAGATCGTCCTTGATGTAGCGGTCCGCTTTGTAAAGGCCGTTTCCGGCGTCGAGGATGATGTGGTACTTATCGGAGTTGATGAGGGTGCAGATGGTGCTCCCTGTGGGGCTGTCGTACCAGCCGTTGGTGCCGAGAAATATGACTTGCATGGTCTAATTCTCCTGCGGGCTGCAGCCCCACTCGGCGAGCTTCTGGCGGACCTTTTCGGCGAGGGGGCTTTCGATCTGCGAGAAGATCTGGAGGGCTTGCGTTGCCAGATCGGTTGCATCCTTTCGCTGGCCGAGCTTGTGCAGAGCTAGAGCTTTATTAAAGAGGGCGTCGCCCTCTCCCCGGAGATATTCCATATTTTTGAAGATCTTCAGCGCCTGATCACAATGATCTATCGCCTTGTCGATCTGGCCAAGATCAGAATATGCTTTGCCTAAAGCGCAGAGAGCTTCGCCCTCAATTTTCCGATATTCGATCTTGCGAACGAGGTCCAGCGACTTCGTGCAGTATTCGATGGCTTTGTCGGTTTCATTCAGGTCCATGTAGGATTTTCCTAAATTGCAGAGTTCTTCTCCTTCGTTTTGCCTGTCCCCGATCTCGCGAGCGATGGCCAGGGCATGCTCGTGGTACTCGATGGCCTTGCGTATTTCGCCCAAGTCGGAGACGGCTTGGCCTAGGCAGCCCAGGTCGGACCCTTCACCCCTTCTGTCACCGATTTCGCGTGATATTGCCAATGCCTGCTCGTGGTACTCGATGGCCTTGCTTGTCTCGCCCAGCCCGGCGTAGGCTAGGCCCAGGTTGCGCAGATTGTTTCCTTCGCCCCTTCTGTCGCCGATCTCGCGGGCGATGGCCAGTGCTTTCTCGTAGTACTCGATGGCCTTGCGTGTCTCGCCCAAGTCGGAGACGGCTTGGCCTAGGCAGCCCAGGTCGGACCCTTCACCTCTTCTGTCCCCGATCTCTCGGAAGATATTCAAGGCCTGCTCGTAGTACTCGATGGCCTTGTGCGTCTCACCCAGGGTGGCATAGGCATTGCCCAGGTTGCCAATGTGGTAACTTTCTGTCCTTCTGTCACCGATCTCGCGCAAGATTTTTAGAGCCTGCTCGTAGCACTCGATGGCCTTGCGCGTCTCACCAAGAGCGAAATAGGCATTACCCAGGTTGCCCAAGCAGTTCCCTTCGCCCCTTGTGTTCCCGATCTCACGAGCGATGGACAGGTCCTGATCGTAGTACTCGATGGCCTTGCGTGTCTCGCCTAAATTGGCGTAGGCCATGCCCAAGTTGCCCAGGTTGGCACTTTCGCCCTTTCTGTCGCCTATCTTGCGGGAGATCTTCAGGGCCCGCTCCTGGAATCCGATTGCCTTGCGAGTCTCGTTCAAATAGACGTAGGCAAGACCCAGGTTGCTCAAATGGGCGCATTCAGCGCTTCGATCCCCCATCATCTTTGCTGCTTTTAAGCCGGTTTCAAGCCAGCTAATTTCATCATTTGGATGCAGGCGCAAATCCAAAACGTTGCGGCCATCGTTCGCGTAAGAGCTGGCCAATTGAAGGACCGATTTCAAATCACTCTTTTTCAATTTGCTGGAGACTAGAATCATCTTCTTTACCCAGGCTTGTCCAACTTTGATATTAGCCCATTCGCGATCGAAAAGATCCAGTCCTGCTAAGACATTCGTCCCACCTTTTTCATAGAGATCATCCGCTTGAGAAAGCAGCTTTGAGTAATAATTGGCATGTTTTTGCTGGGCATCCGCAAGTTCATCTCCTTCAAGACACGATTCTGCAAAAAGACGCGCCAAATCATGAAGTTTATATCGGCCATCCTCAGAATCCGGCACTGCAGCAAAATCCACCAGGCTCCATCGAACCAAATCGCTTAGAGCCTCTGCCGATGGGCCGGAAGCCATCTTTAGGACGGCAGTCGCAGCATTGCGATCGAAATCTTCTGGAAAGACCGATAAACGCCGCCATTGCTTTTTTCGTCCGGTAGTGAGCAGATCATAGCTGAGGCTGAAAGATCCTTTTACTAATTTAAGCAGTGTTACCTTATCCTTCAGCCGTCTTTGATACTCGGGAACGCTCAAATCCCGTTTTTCTGCTAGAGCGCTGGCTGCATTGCGAAGAGCAAGAGGAAGGCGGCCACATATTTTTGCCAGCTCTTCGGCCCAATCGCCAATACGCGGAGAAATTCCAAGAAGAACCTCGCATGCTTTATCTAAAGGCAAAATGTCCAGATCTTTTTCCGCCAAACCAGGCAAGGTAAATTTTATTCTCGATGTGATTAGAACGGCGCAGCCTGCGGGTGGCAGTAGAGGCTCTACTTGCTCGCCGTTGGCGGCATTATCCAGCAGCAAGAGCGAACGTTTTCCAGCCAGAATTGAAAGATACAAACCACGCAGTTCATTTGAGTTTTCCGGCAGGCGATCAACAGGATTGTAGGCCCTGATGACCTGAGCCATGGCGTCCGCGGGCGTCAAGGGAGGAAGTTCCTGATTCTTGCTTGTTCCCCGCATATCTACAAAGATCTGGCCATCGGGAAATTGGCTCTTGATTTTATCTGCCAATACCAGGGCCAGGGCCGTCTTGCCGATGCCACCCATGCCTCGCAGGCCGGTGATGGTAGCTCCTTTCTCGAAGTTGGTGAGAATGTCATGGATTTCATCCTCACGGTCTTTGAAGTCACGCGTAGGCGGTGGGATTTGATGAGGAATGATTTTATTAGACGACTGAGCTTTTTCAGAAGATTCTTTTGATGCTGATTCAAATAAGCTAAACTTACATTCTCCACCATCGCAAGAATCGATATCTTCCAACCATTTGTTTCGTGGATCGCTCCAGCGACGCAGAAATACTATACCCTTACCAGTATTGAAATCCAGATGGACGAAATTATATGAATTTGCATAAATAGGATTTTCAGCCATTCGACGGTCGTAAGAAGCTCCCGCTGGGATAATGACGCAATCGCCGGATGTGCCGCTCATTATTTCTACCCTTGTCTTATGCTGATGACCGCGCAAAATGAAATCGCAGCCTTGCCTTAGACGAACTTCAATCCTGTTGCAATCAAATTCGGTCAGCCAATCGAAGGGATGATGAAGCACTGCAATTTTCAAATCAGCATCTGAAATATTATCAAGGATGCTGTGAATCTGCGGCTCGCCCACAATAACAAATCCTTTGTCGCCGATCTTAGCTTTATTGCGACCACACATCCATGCCGAGTTTAGCCCAAGAACTGCTATCTCTTTATCACCGATTTGCATCTTTCGAATATTGGCGTAGTCCGATTGTTCCTGGCTGGTATATTCTCTCACGAAGGCTGTGAATGCCTGAAACGGCTCCAAGAGACGAGATCTTCCGCGATCGTCCGTCAACCAGTTCTGAACCTCTGCCTCAGAGGTTAAGGGCTTTCTTAGCTCACCTGGAAGGAGTTTAAATTCATCCCGATTCAGATCATGATTTCCAGGTACAATAAAAAGCTGTTTTGGACTCAATCCGCAAGCATCTAAGATCGGCTCGAAAAATTGCTTCTTTGCAGCCTGGTATTCGTCAGCTTTTCCGTTAAAGGCCACATCACCACTAAAGATAACAAAATCTATCTTCTGTAAGTCGGGATTGATTTTCTCTCTCTCCCGAATGTCTTTAAGCAGAGCTTTCTGCACTACTTGGCGATCGAATTCACTTCCTCTCTGGTGCCAATCAGAGAGATGAAGCCAGTTTAATCCAGCCATAATCCTCTTTTTCCCTCTCGGTCTTCCTTTGTCGCCAAGTAAATCACTGGAACGATTCTACAATTGTGGGTTTGTCATTTAGCTAGTCGACTTACCTAAAGCCTCCAAGAATTTAAGATTTGCCAACAGGAAGAAGCTACCGAGCAAGGTCGTTCATTGGAGAGCCGTCATTATGCGAAAGCGATTTGTGCCGAAATGAAGAGCAAAGGTCCGGAAAGTGCCGCATCCGCAAAAATGCCGCCTCGAAAAAAGAGCTAATTCAAATCTTGTCCGCCCCTCCCTTCTCCTTCTGCGCCCGTACCAGCCCGCCGTAGGCCACTCCCGCCTCCGTGAGCACTATCTTCCCCTCTGACAGCTCAATCAGCCCGGCCAGCTCCAGGCGGTGCAGATGGTAGTCGAGCATCTTCTCGCCCACGGCTGCGGCTATCTCCGGCACGCTCAGGACACCCTGGTCCATGAGGATGATCATATTCCTACGAATGGGGCTTTCCAGGGCGTGATGCACCAGAGCCATCTCCTCCGGTGACTCCGGTTTGGCTTTCTTTCCCATCAACATTCAATTCACCTTGGAGAAGGGCTTGGCTACTGCCATGGCTCCTGTGGCTGGCAGCTCAAACCGGACTCTCTTCAGAGTGGGATCTCCATACATGCAAAGTTGCATGGTGATTCTCCTCTCGCCGTCTCCTTTCCTGAGAACTACCTCTCGCATCAGCTCGCTCAGGGCGTCGCCCAGACGGTAGCGGCCCGAGGGGCAGTCGCCCTTCAGGTAGGGCTCGAATTTCTCAGCGAAGTAAACGGGCGTTCCCTGATCCGTGGTCCGGGCCAGGAAGGCTGCCGCCCCGGCTCTGAGAAACTCCGTGGCAAAGGAGGGGCGGTCATTGTAGAGCTGGCCGGTGTTGCAGGAGACCCAACCGGAGATGATAGGATGATTGCTCCGCAGATCCACGTCCGCTACATTTTCTAGATTGAATATGGGAAGCCCCTCATTGGTGGAGAAGGAGACGGGGCTTCCGTGCCCCATGATGAAGATGTAGTCGCTATCCGACATCAAACTGAACATCTCAGCACGGCGATCGCACTCATCGCACACTCCGTAGGGTGGAGTAGCGTAGCACCGCCCGCATGTGGGTGCATCATCCCGGCAAGCGTCACCCAGCCCCACCGGCGGAGCCGCCCAGCACCGCGTGGATAGAAGCATCTCGGGAATCATGCCAAAGCCCCCTGCCTCGTGAATATCGCTGGCGGTTTCCAGGGCACTGACAATGGCAGAAGAGCCGGTAGCGATGTCCGGCATGCGGCTGAGGGCAAATCCCTCATCCACGACACCATTGCCGTCAAAATCGATGTACCAGCCATCAGCCGGCAGATACCAGGGACTTCCGCCCATGTTTACCACGTCGGGCATGGGCACGACTGCGGTTCCTCCCAGGAGGATGATGTAGCACGGCCCGGTTTCATCTGTTATTGTGTGCAGCACATCCTTGATCTCCTCCCAACTGCCTGGATTGTTCAGCCGCACGCCGTAAGCGGCCCGGCATTCCTCCGAGTCGAGCACAATGTAGCGTGTAGAAAGTCCATCCTTGCGGCTGACAACCTCTGTATAGCGAGAAACGGCCTCCTCGAGCTCTGCGGTCGTACTCAAGAGAGATGTGGTAACGAGCAAGACTGTTGTGGGCCGGGCGTTCATATTAATATCTACAACTTTGGATTTCTCGTTACTGATGGTGATTTCACGAAAGATGCCCCCTGCTCCCCGTACACTCTTGGTGTAGGGGGCCCGCACCTCGACTGAGGAAGAGCTGGATTGCATGATATAATTGGAATGCGTGACGATGTAGGTGTACCTGCCCTCGGGAAGATCCCGGCGATAGCGCCCACTATTGGATGTGGTCGCCGTCCAGGATTTGCTCTTATCTTCTTTGACAAAGGTCACGCTGGCTCCTTTGATTGGCGTCCCTGTTGCCGTATCCCGCACAATTCCCTCGAAATAGCACGGATAGGTCACTGCTCTGTAGTCCGACCCTCTATCGGCAAGGGCTACACTTGCCTGATCCTTGATATCTCCCACCGGCGCGGCAAGTGCTCCTGCTGCATATAATATGAGGAGCATAAATGATAATAGTAATACCGAGCGAATTTTCCCATTCTTCATCTTTATCAACCTCGTTAATTGGGCTGTGCAGACCACTCGGACCATTGCGAGCTTTCTCTCAGCAAGAGGCCAAATGTCATTGATTCTATTGATCTTGAATAATGAACTCAATCATTTAACTTTTTTCCGGCAGCCGCATCTATGCCACAACTTCACTCTTAAAATGAAGAAGCTTTAGGCCGATGACGAAACCTTTTTTAGGGCCCAAATGGCTATGGTTATGTTTTGGAGGCGTCAGACTTTAGACTTAATTACATCCGCAGGAACGAGAAAGCTGAAGAGAAAGCAACAAATGTCCAACCGCCAAGAGGCTCAGGGCAATGGCCATGATCCGCGCCCTGGCGGTGGACATCGACGGCACCCTGAGCGATCAAAATCGAGTGCTCTGCCCTGCCGCCCTGCAGGCGCTGCGCAGTCTTGAGGTTCCGGTGGTGCTGAGTACGGGCAACTCCCACTGCTTCACCAGAACGGTTTGTGTTCTCCTGGGCACCCCTCGCATCTTCATAGCCGAGAACGGTGGCGTGCTATCCTACTCCGATGATGAGATCGAGGTACTGGCGGACCTGAAAGTCTGTGAGGATGCCTTCCAAAAGCTAGCCGCAGAATTTCCCCTGCAGAGATACAGCTCCTCACGCTACAGATTTACTGATATTGCCCTGAAACGCAACTTCGATGTAAAAGCCGCCGCCAGGCGGGCCCAGGAGCTGGGCCTGCCCGTGCATATCATAGATACCACCTTTGCTGTGCATATCAAAGACAAGCGGGTCGATAAGGGCACGGGCCTGCGCCGCATTGCCGAGCGCATGCAAATCGAGCTGTCCGAGTTTGCTGCCATCGGCGACAGCAACAGCGACCTGCCCATGTATCAGTTGGCCGGCTTTCGGGCCTCGGTTGGCAACGCCAGCCCGGAGCTACAGCAGATCTCCGACTACATAGCCAAGGCCGAATACGGGAACGGCTTTGCCGAAATCATAAATCACATGAAAGAAAAAGAGATGTTTTAATTTAATGCTTATGCGTTGATGCAGAAGCAGGTACCCAGACGAAGCGCGCAGACAGAGATTAAAGGAGTGGATGTGAACCAGATGGATGAAATATTTTCCTACAACCAGAAGGCCCCGCTAAACCAAGAAGAAGCTGGCATCGAATATCGAAACGGCGTCTCTGTGCACGATATCAGCTATGCCGGCCTAAAAGAAGGAAGAATCAGAGCTTACCTGGTTATACCTCCTGGAAACGGCCCTTTCGCTGGCGTCATCTTCCTGCACCCGGGCCCAGGAAGCAGATCTTCTTTTTTGGATGAAGCGATAACTCTGGCAAAGGCAAACGTGATCTGCCTGCTCATTGATGCACCTTGGGCCAACGGACCTGAGTTTGGCAAGAGAGCCAGCGGACGGCCAGAGGATGTCCGTGACTGGTTCATCGAGATTGCCAGAGATCTGCGCCGCGCCATTGATCTGATCTCTTCGCTGCCAAGCGTGGATATCAACCGGATAGCATTCGTCGGTCACAGTTTGGGCGCTCTTTTTGCAGGGATACTTTCTGGCGTGGACAAGAGGATAAAGGCCAGCGTACTGATGGCGGGCGTAGGAAGCTTCACCGATGTAGCCCAACTGAACATGCCTACCCTTACCGGAGGCGAGCTGGAAAAATATAAAACGATCATGGAACCAATCGACCCGGTGCGCCATATAAAAAATGCCGCACCAATGGCCCTCTTCTTTCAGTATGGCCTTCAGGATGTCTTTTTTTCCAAGCAGAAATTCTTGGATTATTATGACGCGGGTAGCTTCCCGAAATCCATTCGATGGTATAATGCGGACCATTATAGTCTCAACGAAGAAGGACGGGCCGATCGAATAGAATGGCTAAAAGAATGCTTTCAGCTCTGATCGCGGGCCAATTTTTGAAGTATTACTGCCCAGTTGTTCTCGCAGATGATCCACCAGCCTAAGGTATCCTTGGCCAGAAGGCGCGCTGCCGGGCAGAAGGCATCGACGGCCAGGTTGTAGGGCATCTCTTGCAGGGGCGGATGAAGTGGGTATTTGGTGCAGGTAAGGGGCCTGATCTCGTAGATGGAGCAGCTCTTTCTATCTTTGTCGTAAAACGGACAGGGCTGCCTGAGCACCCAGGCCTGCAGGGCCTTTTCGTACCGGCAGAGGGCTTTTAGCTTCTTCTTTCCCACGCGCCCCGCGATCCTTTCAAAATCCTCTTTATCGAGGTATAGGCCCGCTCCAGGCGTATAGCAGCATCTGCCGCATTGCTGGCATTGGAAACGCTCCCAGAAGAGCCTGACGCCCGCATCGGAGCCCTCCCGCTCGTCTCGGGCAGGCAGGGGCAGGGAGATGTCGAAGGGGACCTTCTCACCCTGGTCAATCTTGGCAATCTGCTCCTCCTTTTTTAAAACTGACCAGTGGGGCCGCAGGCGGAGGAGCTCAACATGTCGGCCCTGCCGCTTGTCTTCTACGCAAGACGAGAAGCAAAGCCTGTGGCAGAGCCGGCGCACCTGTGAGATTTTATCACTACTGCTACTCATATCAGATTCTCCTGCAAATCTTCTTCGATATTAATGCACTCCCTCTTGCACGATCACTTTCGCCCCGCGCGGCTAGTCCTTATCATTTGCCCTGTACTTTGTTGTTCTATGTCCAAGAACCCTGAATTTGCAAAGTATGCTTCCGATCTTGCCCGCCATCAGGATGACATTCGCTCTGCCAACGAGGATCTGATCAAGCTCTCTCAGAGGTTCGGGCGCATGATGCCCAAGCTCTCCAAGCTGGACTCCTCAGCGATTCTTAACTGGTTTGGCCAGTACAATAAGGTCAAGGACAAAGCCAGAAAGGCAGACGATGAACTCACTCTCCTGGCTAATAACGAGCAGGCTGCTGCAAATCCTGTCCTGCAATTGCAGATGAGTTACTACTATTCGCAAAGGCAGCGGCTTTACTTCAAGACGGAGGTCATGGACGACATCCTCAGCGGCATGATGGAAGACCTCCTGGAAAACGGCAGCTTCGAGGAGGCACAAAAGCTGGAGATGCGCACTGCCCTGGATGCAACCATGGAAAAGAGCATGCATAGATCTGAGGCTGCGCCTGTCCCGGCCTGAGCAACCCGGGACTGCATGTACATCACGAGTGTTATTTTAGAAGACGAACAAGTCACCGGCAAGCCTCATATGCAAAGGTCGAGATCTGATAATTATGTTCAAGGTAGGAGAATATAGCGAGGATGCGGCAAAGCCCATCGCATCCTATCTGAAGGATGCCGGGTTCAAAGTGGATGTTAAGGGCCTGGTCGTGGCTAAGATGGATATCACAGCTTCCTTGCAGGGTAAGCTAAGCGAGATGAAAGAACGCGATGAGTTCTCTCCAAAATATGAGCGCTTCCTGGCTGCCATCAAAGCAGCTGTAGAAAAGGCATCTACGCAAGATGAATTCAGAGATCTCTTCATGAGTGAGCTAGACCCTAACTGGAGAGAGATAAGGGACAAGTTCCGCCTGCACGCAGATTCATCTGAGGATATGGATGAAAAGACCTCTGAAGAAGTCGGCAGATCCATGGCTGAATTTATTTTTGCATTGGGTTTTGCAGAGGATGTCCTAAATCTTAACAAAATACCTCTTGCAATGCCGATAGGAAGCATGCTTGATGATCCCGTCATCAGCATTCCAATTAGACGCAATGATTTCGATCCCGATGATCCCGTGCAAAGGGAGAGAATAGATGTTGATATGGAAAAGGTTTATGAGATCACCATAGATGAAGCCTCAGCCCCATTTTATCATGATATTGATGATGAGTTTCGGGATGAATACCATCTAGAATTTATGAAGATAATGTCGCTGGCAAAGGTTATACAATATCTGGTAGAACAACCGTCAAAGGGAAAGATGGACATTGAGGAATTTGCAGATAAGTGCGTTGTCGATTTAGGAAACTGGAATGTACTTAGCATTGATGCCAGCCTGGTTGCGGAAGAGATTGCTCGATCCCTGGAGAAGAAAGGGATACTAAAGATGAAGGGCAATACGATCAAGTGGAAAGCGTAAATCAATCAAGTGCATCCAAAAATTTTCTCTTTTTCCGGAGTCCTCGCATAACCACCGTCATTGTAGCTCTGGGGCGAAATCATTTTGCAATAGCCCATCCACCAGTCCATTATCCGGGTGTGTGAGGGCATTCCCAGGAAGCAGCCTGTAAATTGGAAATATCCGGGCACTCCACCCAGATTTATCCCGTCGCCATTTCCAGTTGTATCCACGATGTGGTACTTTGTGTCGCCGGGCAGAAGCACCAGATTGAAGGCATGGCCGGGATGATCACCTACAAGAGGAAGATCAAAGGCCGAGCTGGAAGTGCTGAAGGCCTCGCTCTTGTTATAGCCGGCCTTCCGGAGCATTGTGGTTAAGGCCGCCGAGTAATCGCTGCAAACGCCTGTTTGCAGGATGTTCACCGTGGCGTGGGTGGGAAACATGCCAAGCACGGCACTGTTTTCGCTCATGTTCGTGTCCGAGTGCCAGGCAGAGACGCCGCTCTCCTCCGGCCGGCAGGAGAGTTTTGATACATTTTCATTGTAGCCATCCATAAAAGTGCAAGTTCCAGACAGGCTGGACCCACACATGCGTGTGCACTCTGGATAGCCGGAGCAGCAGGTTTTGAAGAGCGCATAGCCCTGCATATACCGGGCATCTGGCCCAAAGGAGTTGATGATAAAAATGCCGCGGCACTTTTTCCTGTCGCCTCCTGATTGGTTGCAGGCATCGGAGCAGGCGGTGTTGGGAAGAGGAGTCCCGTCGCAACAATCGATGGACTCTGCCACTATCCAGTCCAGGCCGGGATGGCAGACCTCCATCTTCTGGCACTGCTCCGGTGCATCAGGCCATATGTCCCGGCAGGGGGTGTCCAGGGGATAATACTTCGGCCTGGGATCAACCTGACCACAAACCCAGGGCTCGGCTATGCCGACTTCTATGAAGGCAGAGGAGGAAATGCCGCTGCTGTTAGTAATAGTAAGGGAGATATTATGCCATCCATTGCTTAAATTATCCTTTCGGAAGGACGCGCTCTTGCCTATGATGCCATCCCTGCTCGATTGCCATACGTAGCGTAGTGGCACGTTGCCGCAAGCTGCCGCCGAAAAGAGCACCGTCTCGCCACGTGGGAAGGTGCGCACATCTCCGGGTGAGAGAATTTTCGCCCTGATCCTGTCAGAATTGTCATCCTGGTCGATACTATTCTGAGGAAACGATTCTTGCGAATTTTGCGAAGATCTGCCGTTGCACCCGCAGTCTTCAAGCTCTGTCTGATTTGCTGTGCCGTTTTCGCTCTGCACAGATTTGGCTAGCGTACCTGCTGTTCCGGGACCGGCCGGTCCGGGAAGGTAAACGAGCGCTGATATGGCGAGGACGATCAATGCCAGGCATAGCAGAGCATAGAGAAGATGGCCCCACCTCCGGCTCCCTCCACTGGAGAGCAGAGGCAATCGGCGCAAGTGCCCCGAAAAGGATAGAAACATGGCGCAAAAGAGGAATAAAACCCCCGAGATGGACCAGGTCTTCCAGCCGTAAGGAAGCAGGGTTATGGCCGCCTGAGTGAGGGGAAAGCCGAATAGTCCGGCAAATAGAAAAAGAATTGGAGCCGCATCCTTGCGGCGGTGCAAAGCAGCCCAGGTTATGGCTAAAATCATTATGACAAACGCGCAGGCTGTCCACTCCCGATAAAAGGCCAGCGCTGCAAAGATACAAAGTGAAAACAGGCTGCCCAGGAGGAGAAGCGCCCGCTCTGCTTTGTGACTTGGCCAAGCCAAAGCCGCGGCAAAAATGCCTTGCAGCCCGAGCAGAATGATGAGAAAGCCGCCCGCTGCCTGGGAGAAGACATAATCAAACTCCCCTGGCCGTCCCAACGATGGCAAAGCGAAGATGAGAAATATGCATCCTACGGCGATGGCTACTATTCCAGCGAGCAGCCCCGCTAGCGCCGATATCTTCCCGGTTATGCCATTCATATCATCAGCCGGCATCCGGCATTCGTGGTGCATCTGGAGTAGTTAAAAATGATGGTGAAAAAACCCATATGAATTTTCTATGTATGCAGACGGTATCTTTCGCGTTGAGTTAATAGCAGGCCCAAAAAAGATAGCCTATACTCTCGATGCGCCAAAAGAGCCCGGGATCGGGATTTGGGAGCGCCGGCGGCCCGGCATCGGTGGAACCGGAACCTTTGACGGCGTCTTTCTGTCCGGCCTGATTGCTGTGCTCCTGGGTATTAGCGAAAAGGCATGATTGGAAAGGAACGAATGGAAAAGAGCTTTAAGATAAACGCAAAGAGTCTCAAGCATGAGCTTTAGGGGTTTCCTCGCTGATTTGAAGAAGGAAGGACTGCTAAAAGAGGTGCATGAACCCGTATCTCCCCTGCTTGAGGTCACGGATCGCGCCTGGGGAAAGGGCCCCATATTGTTTAACAACGTGGATGGCCATAAGTGCTGCCTGAACATCCTGGGAACGCGCAGTCTGCTGGCCAGGGCTCTGGGAATTTCTGGCAAAGATATGGTCACTCATCTTGCCGGCATAGGCTACGAGGGTCCCGTTCGCGAGGTGGACTCTTCTCCTTTTATGGAGTGCGCAAGTATGCCTGACCTCTCCTTGCTTCCCATTCTCACCCATTTTAAAGGGGACGGCGGCCCTTACATCACCTCAGCAGTAGTAGTAAGCCAGTTTGAGGGAAAACTCAATGCCTGCGTGCACCGGCTCATGGTCCTGGGAAGAGACCGGCTGGCAGTGCGTCTCGTTCCCGGAAGGCATACTCATCAGTTCTACCAGGCGGCTTTTGCTAAAGGAGAAGAAGTGCCTGTGGCTATCGCCATAGGCGTGGACCCGCTGCTGCTCATGGCCGCTTCTACTCGCGTTCCCCCGGAGAAGGAGTTTTCTTATGCAGCCGCTCTGCGGGGCTCTCCGGTAGAGCTGGTGCGCCTGGATAACGGCGTTCTCTCTCCTCATGCCGAGATCGTGCTGGAGGGCTACATCACCGGCGAGCGGGCCAGCGAGGGCCCCTTCGTGGACATCACCGGCACTTGCGATCTCATCCGGCAGGAGCCTGTCATCCGGCTCACCAGGATGATGACGCGAGAGGATCCCATCTACCACGGCCTGCTTCCCGCAGGCGGCGAGCACAAGATGCTCATGGGAGTGCCTTACGAACCCCTGATTTACAAAGCGGTATCCAAGGTAGCAAAGGTCAAGAACGTCATCCTGACGGATGGCGGATGCAATTACTTCCATGCCGTAGTGCAGATCGAGAAGGAGACGGAAGAGGATGCGAGAAGAGCAATTGAGGCTGCTATGCAGGCTCACGGCTCAGTTAAGCACGTTCTGGTTGTCGACACTGATATAGACATCTACGACCCGCGAGACCTGGAGTTTGCCATTGCCACACGCATGCGAGCAGATGAGGATCTCGTGATCCATCCGAATGTGCGGGGCAGCACCCTTGACCCACGAAGTAAGGAGGGCATCACCACCAAAGTGGGAGTGGATGCCACAGCAAGGCTGGATCGGCTCTGGAAGTTTCAGAGAGTGACTCCTAAGGGTCAGGGCTAAGAGCCTTTTTTTCAGATTTCAGATCTCCAGGTAGAGGCGTATACTGAAGATGGTGCCCACTGCTAGGACTACTGATAGCATCAGGGCCACGATCTGGAGCATTATCTCGCTCATTTAATCACATCTATCTGCTTTTCTCTTTGCGGCCTTAATCGCCGGGACTGGGAAGGCGCGAGAACCTGCGCCGATTTCACGCCCGTTATTATGGCCATCAGCCTCACTTTTCCAGTAAATTCTGGCCGGATCCTCGCTCCCCAGATGACATTGGCCTTGGGGTCCAGCTCCTGAGTGAGGGCCCCGGCGATGGCGGCTGCCTCTTTCATTGTCATATCCGGCCCGCCGGTCATGTGCAGAAGGCATGCCCCGGCGCCGCGATAGTCCACATCGAGCAGCGGATTTTTCAGAGCTGCGCGCACGATCTTCTCCGGGCTGCTTTTCATTTTGCCCTCGCCCACAAACATGAAAGAGGCTCCTCCGGAGCTCATGGTGGTGCAAACGTCGGCAAAGTCCAGATTGATGAGAGAGGGACAGGTTATGGTGTCGCAGATACCCTGCACGGTCTCGGCGATGATCTGATCGACGACGGAAAAGGCATGCTGGAAAGGCAGATGGGGCGCGCATTCCAAAAGGCGGTTGTTATCCATGACGATTGCAGTGTCTGCATAGCCGCGAAGCTGCTCCAGCCCCTCCTCGGCCACAAATATGCGCGCCCTCTCCAGGTAAAAGGGCGTTGTCACCATGGCCACCACAATTGCGCCCCGCTCTTTGGCCAGGCGGGCCACGACCGGGGCCGATCCCGTGCCAGTGCCGCCGCCTAAGCCCGCGATCACGAAGACCAGGTCGGCTCCTCGCAGCATGCTCTCAAGCTCAGGCGCGGCCAGCTCCGCCGCCTTACGACCCACCTCTGGATCGCCGCCTGCGCCCATGCCCCTGGTGAGCTTTTGCCCAATCAGAATCTTCTCATCCGCCTGGGCAGTTTTCAGGTGCTGGTTGTCCGTGTTGACGGCCACGGTCTTTGCCCCGGCAAGGCCCATCCTGGCCAGCCGGCTCACTGTGTTATTGCCTGCCCCACCACAGCCGACGACCAGGATCTTAGGAATGCCAAAACCGTCTTCGTATTCGCTAGACTCACGTAAATCTGACTGCAATTGCCTTTTTCCCCCTCATTTGCTAGCTTGACTAAATAGTGATATATGTTAATAATTATTGCGGACAAGTGCTTGAACGCTTTAGGTCGTTTGTAGACGATTGAGACAACGACCCATCTACGTCTCTCAACTCACCAATTGCTTCTCCAATCCCTAGGTTTAAATCTTTTGAAGATTCAATACATCCTGACATGTTCTGTGAATACATTCATGCGGCGCTGTCCAAAGCAACTTATGAGATCATTGAAGACGAAGAACCATTTTATGGAGAGATTCCGCAGCTGCGAGGTGTCTGGGCCAACGGAAAAACCCTGGAAGAATGCCGCGAAAATTTAAAAGGCGTTGTCGAAGGCTGGATCGCTTTGAGATTGAGGTTGGGGCTGGCTATTCCTCCTGTCGGCGGGCATACCATAGAAACGCCCAGCAGGGTTGAGGCAGTTGTCTAGGATTACAAATGTCTCCTGGAATGAGCTAGTCAAGCGACTTCGGGAACTTGGCTTTGAAGGACCATATCTCAGCAGCGGCCCGCATCCTTACTTTTTGAAACGAGGGGGATCTTACAGTTGATCTGCCCAATCCGCACAAGCAAGATATCGGCATTGGTCTCCTCATGAAGATCCTGAAACAGGCAGAGGTCAGTCGCGAAGAATGGCTTTCTGCTGCATAAGAATGTGCTTTTTTACGCGAGGTGTCGATGTCGTTACTACGGGGCGCAGATGATCTGGCGCAGTTCATCGCCGAAAATTACAAAGGCCGCGTGGTCGAGGTGGGGGCGGGCTATGTCTCGGAGGTAGCCCTGGGGCTGCAGGCACGGGGCCTGGATGTGGTTCTCACCGATAAAGAGGAGCGACTTTTAGGCAGTCTGCGGGTAGAAAAGGACGACATATTCTCGCCCCGGCTGGAGCTGTACCGGGGGGCGAGCCTGCTCTACTCCATCCGCCCGTCTCTGGAGATGCAACTGGCCATGGGCCTGCTGGCCTTGGAGCTGGGCGCGGATGTCCTGGTCCGGCCACTGATGGACGAGGTTGCGGAGCTGCCAGGCTTTGCCCGGCGGCTGGTGAATAGCGGGGAGGCCAGGTTCTACCTGTTTTCGGCGAGGACTTAGTTTTGGCTGGCTATTTTGTGGTTTGAAAGTCCAATACCATTGTGCGAGCATTGTCCATCTGAGGAGTGCCAAGATGATGGGTGCTCAGGCGGCTGGGGAACGACCGGAAGAGGGAGTATCCTAATTGGCGCCCACATGCGATGCATTCATCAATATCATGCAGCGCTTTGCATGCCCAATTTTTTGTTGTGGGGTGCGCCGCCGTCTGACTTGGCTCGAAATTGGAGAAATGGCAAGGTATATTAGGATAATCGAGATACTTCTAAGATGGATTGCAATGGATACAAAAAACATATTGATAGTGGATGACGATAAGACGATTCTCGAAGGTTTCAAGGCTCTTCTTGAGACGAAGAAGTACAAGGTAAGCACCGCAGAAAATGGCAGAGAGGCCTTAGAAAAGATTAGCAATAACTTCTACAACCTTGCATTACTAGACCTCAAGCTTCCAGATATGGAGGGAACTGACCTCCTCTTGGAGTTTCGCCAACTTAAACCCGCAATAAAAACAGTTATTATCACGGGCTATTCCACCAGGGAAAATGCGATAAATTCTCTAAACCTTGGGGCGAATGGGTATCTGGAGAAGCCAGTGATGCCAGGCAAATTGCTAGCAGTAGTGGCCGATAAATTATCTGAACAAGAAACCGAGAATAAGCTGTACGAGGATACAGTTAATGAGCTTTTGAGGTCCAGGACTTAAGGGTATCATAGTATAGACTGATCTGTATAATTTTCATGTTTTTCCGAAACTTGTGCAACTGCGTCTCCCTTGGTAGCGGCGGAAAGCTTTTGGCGCCTTCTGTTCAATAATGGCCTATAGTGCCCCTTCGCCATCCTTCCCCTGAACGAGATCATTAACAGCAGTCATGGATTTGAAAACATATTCTTTCTTTTTTTGGGCGATTTCTCTTCCCAATGCAGTGATATAATAGTTCTTGGTCCTCATATCGCCCTTTTCATACTTGGCCTGGAGGATTCCAGCTTCTTCAAATGAATACAGGATCGGATAGACTGTACTCTGAGCTAGGAAGACTTTTGTTTTTAGGACGAGTTCTTCGATAAGATCATTTCCGCTCATCGGTTTTTTGGAAAGCATTGACAGTATTATTATCTCTTTGTTCGCTTTAATGTTCCTAGCGAGAACATCATGATAACTCTCACCAACTTCATCGGTCATTTTATCCCACGAATTTCACTACAAAGATATCTTTTCATTCCAAGTCAAATGTTCAAATTTTCCCCGTAAGGCATCCTGATTAAAACGACTGTACCTTTGTCTGCTTCGCTATTTATGTTAAGATTTCCGCCCTGTGCCTCAAGCAGACGCTTAGCCACCACTAAGCCAAAGCCCATACCTTTGGCCTTTGTCGTGAAAAGTGGTTCGAAGAGCTTGGGCATGATTTCTGGTGATATACCCACACCAGTGTCCTTTATGGTCAGGACTACTTCACCTTCTGTCCTGGTCGAAGCTATGGTCAGCTTGCCTCCTTGGGGCATAGCCTGGATAGCATTACTGATTAGGTTAGTTAGAACCCGGGTCATCATAGTAATATCTATCTTCCAGGTCAGTCCGCCTTCAATCTCCATCTGCACCTCGATATCCACTGGTTTTTTTTGGCTTGAAAGGATTTTCTTCACAAATGGCAAAAGGGCGACATCCATCATCTCTGGACTCAGGGGCCGGGAATAGTCCTGCAGGTCGGAGACTATCTTGTTCATATAATCCGACTGCTCCTCGATGGTTATGAGATCCTTGAAGAGTTCCTGCTTCGTTGAGTATGTTTCCTCCGGTTGGATGAGACTATCCACCTTCAATCTAGCCAGGTAAGTTGTATTCACTATGACCTGCAATGGGTCGCGCAGATCATGGCCAATCATCACGGCCGTCTCGCCTATGGCCGCCAGGCGCTCAGCATCCCGTAGCTGCCTGGTCCTCTCCTCCACCAGATCTTCCAGACGCTCGGAGTAGCGCTTGAGTTGTTCCTCGGCAAGCTTGCGCTCGGTGACGTCACGCGCCGCCGCAAATACACCGATTACCTGCCCCACCTCATCCCGATAAACAGCAGCGTTGTAGAGTACCGATTTCACTTGCCCATCCCGGTGCCTGAGATCAAGGGCATAATCGAACACTTTACCATCACGGAATCCTTGCTCGTATCCTGCTCGCGCTTTTTCCGGATCAGTGAAATAGTCAGAAAAATCGGTGCCGATAAGTTGATCCCGCATGTAGCCGGTCACCGCCTCAGTCGCAGCATTCACATCGGTAATTTTGCCGTCCGGACCAATGGTCACCAGAGGGTCGAGGCTGACTTCAATCAGACTGCGATTGTAGGCATTCGCCCGCAGTAGCGCTTCTTCAGCACGTTTGCGTTCGGTGATATCTATGATCATAGCTAAGGCGCAGGGTTCATTTCCCATTTCAATTATCTCTGCTGAGTATTGACAGACAATCCGTTTTCTATCCTTGGTGAAGAAATGGGTTTCTTCATCCCGTAAACTGCCTTCCGAGAGAAGGATCTGCACAACGTGCTCTCGTTCTTTCAGATCAACCCATAAACCCAATTCAAATGTGGTATGACCAATGGCTTCTTCCCGACTGTATCCTGTGATCCGTTCAAAAGCCTTGTTGACTTCAATCAGAAGCCCATCTCTTATCCGAATGATGGTAATGGATAAAGGGCTGAGCCGGAAGGACTTGAAGAATAAATCTTCGAACTCTCGCAGCTCTTTTATCACTTCATTAGTGTCTCTTTCCTTCATATTCAACCAACCTTTGCGCCGGTTGCGCCCTTGAAGATCTCTACGTTTCAAGCAAGTCATTTCATACTATTATATTGAAGAAGCTAATATAGATATAATTTGGTATACCTGTGAAGGTATCCTTATGAAATCTCTCGAGATCTTTCCCCAAACCCCATAATTCATGACTCGTATTGAATTATGAGAAATCTGGATTACCTCATTTAACCTTGGTTTGGCCGGTTGAAGCTTACGTGCTAAGAATTGTTTATGCAACCAGAATGGCCTTTTCCTATTCGCTGGACAATCAGCATCGAATACGTGCGCACAGCCCAGAAAATTTTTTTGTTTCGTCCTTCGAAACGTTTGGCGAAATATCCCCAACCTCTTATAGTATCTCAAAGAAAGAAAGGCATAATTCGGCTTCAAATTTTGAGGAGATTCATGCTAGACGGGTCTTTATCTGAACTGTGTTCGGTTCCATTGTTGGTTATCGCGCTAGCTATGCCTTTTGTAGGAGCGTTCGTCCGCCGCAGAGAATTATGGTTCGACGGCAAATTGGCCTCTGCATTGCAGGAAATAAATCACAATGTGATACTTGCCATGATCATAGTCGTGCTGGGGCTATCAGCTATTCTCATCACGCCGATTCTTCCGCTTCTTGCACTTGGTGTGATAACTTTACTCCTTCCTTTCGATCGTAGGGAAACGACCCAATTTGTAATGCTGGGGAGTCTCTCTACAGCTATGGGAGCATTGACAACTGCTGATTTGCCTCTCTCTCGAATAACATCCATGAGACTTGAGGGATCGCCGTTTGCTACGACCTTCTTATCGATGCTAAACATACACACGATAATTGGAATAGCGGCTATTGGAATACTCAGTCTATTCTTCCTAAAAAAGAGATCGTAGAATTGGGGGCTTTAGCTCGTAAAGGTTAGCTAATCTTGCGCGCAATTCAAGCTATTCATGGGGGTTTAATACGGAATTAACACTAGTTCAGAATGACATCTTGACCACTTTAATCAACATTGGCCATCGAGAGAGCAGGGCCGTCAATAGCGAGGAAATCGCAGAACTGTTAAACCGCAACCCGGGATCGATAAGGAACCAAATGCGATCTCTAAAGGCTTTAAGCCTTGTAGGATCTGTCCCCGGTCGCAAAGGAGGCTACCGGGTCATGGCAGCAGCATACGAGGCATTGAACCTGGATAGTGGTGAAGACGAAATAGCAGTTCCTATTATCTGGAATGGGGTATTAGTCGAGGGAGCGACGGCGAGCGAAATAATCCTCAATAATGTCACGAACTCCAACCATTGTGGTGCAGCCATTCGCATAATCGGCAACACGAGAGTCTTCAACATCGGGGATGAGGTAGAGGTTGGGCCTACTCCTGCTAACAGTCTATACATCCGTGGCAAGGTAGTAGGTCGAGACGATACCATGAGCAAGCTTGTCCTGAAAGTCACAGGAATGATCTCTGTTCCCAGGATCCCTCTAAAGAATATTGCCCGACATGCAGTTCGTATTAAGCCCACGGCCTCTCTCCAGGAAGCTGCAAGGATATTGGTTCATAACGGAGTTCAGGGGGCCCTTGTAGAAGGCAGATATCCTGGTTTGATAAGCATGGCAGATATAACCAGAGAAGTCGCTGAAGGCAGAACTGGATTAGAGGTACAGGAAATCATGACGCGCGGCTTCCTGACAATTAGCTCGGAGGACCTTATCTTAGATGCGATAAAGATGTTGTGGAAGACAGGTGCAAGTCAGCTGGTTGTCTTGGAGAAGGGCATGCTCTGGGGAATCGTCACTTTCGGAGATCTTATAGAATCCTTGGTAGCTACATGATATCGTTGCTATTGTGTTCATCTAAGACACTTTTTTCCAGTTTGATATACCAATACCAAGTATCTTGAAAATTCAATGCCTGTTTGGTGAGTCTTCATGCGATAGATTTACGGATAATAATTCAAGAAATTATATCACTAAACTTTGCCCATACCCACCCAGAACAGCGAGGAGCCCAAATTATCTAAAGCTTGAAGACCTATTTTTTCCCATGACCCAATTCCAGCCGATCTTTGCCTTTCTGCTCGATCTTCGTCAGAACAACAACCACGAATGGTTTGAAGCGCATCGCACAGAATACGATCAGGCCAAATTCTCTTCAAAGACTTCATTCAGGGCTTGATCTTCCGCTTCGATGCCATAGAGCCCCTGGGCGATCTGGCGGCAAAGGACGCCACTATATCCACATCATGTCCGCTGGATCACTTCCGGCGGGCAGCGCATGCTTGCTGCAGATCTGCGGGACCGTCATTTGCCGGGCGATCCCGGCGCGATTCCCGCCGACCTAACGTCTCCTCGGCCTCAAGCCTTTTGACCTGAAAATACTTCTTAGCCTTTGCTTTTGATAGGCAGAGATCTTATCGAACAGAGGATGGTGCGGCTTTACCCTGAGCAGCGTTATTGAGATGACAAAGGCCTCAGGAATCATCACATCCAACAAACACATTATGCCACCCTCATCGCCGGACTCGACTACATTTGTAATCATAAATTCCGTTTCCGGCGTAATGTTTTTTCCATTATTGAGAAGATAATTGCTCAAATCCCTGCTTGCATAAGCGGGAATCGGCAAATGGATTTTAATCTCATCAATCAATTCCATATTTCCTGCCTTCTATTTTTTATGTTTGAAGCGACGCCGGATTCTGCAGTTGCTCTCCTCATTCGAAAAGCTCCTTGTCATCGAACAGGGGACAATATTCATCTTTTTCGCTTATGCATCGGTTGGGGCATACTTCACAAAAACTGAGGTTCTCATCCCAGGCTTCGGAGATCACATCCACCATTTTATTTATCAGCCTGTAGTCGAGATTCGGAAAATATGATTCAATCAGTTCATATGAAATGCATACATTTTTATCTTTTCCGGATAATTGTCGTAGGATAGCATCCTTCAGTTTCTTCGAGGTACAAATTGAAAAATCCGCAAGAACCTCTTCGCTGATTTTGTGTCTCTTTAATCGATATCCAATATCGTCTATCATATTATCATATATTCCCATTGATAATTCATAGCAAAACCAGTTTAGTTTTATTTTCTCACTCTCATTGGAATAGAATGATGTCGGTTTTATCATGGTAAGTGCAGCTTTCCCTTTTCCCTTCGAATTCATCATATCACCATGACTATACGCCTGATTTTAAAAAGAATGCGGCTACGATGGAAAACTATTAGAAAAAACAACCGATGTTCAAGTGTTAATAGAGGACCCACAGAGGCGGCTTAGCAGGGCAGAAGCACCTGCAGCCTCAGCCTCCAGCTCGCGCCAGAGTAATCCCACCCCCGCCAGGCATAAACCCTTAAGCTCTTTGATTATTCCGCTTAAAAAGAGGGATTGGACGGCATAGGCGGCTCAGGCTGAGGATTCAGTTGGTTGATTGGGTCCAAATCACGCGGTGATCGCTGATCATTGATCGCTACAATCTTGTTGATTTTCGCAGCCTCGCTCAATGGCACGTTAGCACCTATTGTAAAGCTAAATGTCTTGCTTACTGTTTCCGATCCCTCATTCATATATCTCAAACTGAGGGTGTAGATACCATTCACCCAGGAATTCTGTTTGCCTGGCGCTGGGTTGGATGGAGATCCTTGATTAAGATAATCTGTAATGGGAATTATTGAGACCCGATAGCTACATGGAGCCGGAGCATACTCGAAGTTGTCATACGTCGGGCTAAGGCTCATGATGCGTGCCGCTTTTCCATCCGGGGGCACTTCAAGTGTGTCGATCTCGAAATTGAATCTACTCAATCCACAAATGGCCTCTGCAGCTTGATTAGAGTCACTGAAAAATTGGGTCACACTAACCGTGAGGTTTACCGGCATGCTATTCCCAGAAGCTGACTTTCCAGCATCTATTGCCTCTACATTGATAGATGTCGCAAAAGAAGAAACGGAAGACGATGCAAATGAGCCTGCCTTTGCCAATGCGGACTGCGCGCTCATATCCAAATTAGGCGAGGATAGCGCAGCACTTGCCAAACACGTCTCCAGAACGATAATCACCAAGCATGCTGAAATTAGAATTCGTCTCATATCATCTACCTCTCTAGCCATATCCTTGCAGCCATATTTGAACCTCTCCAGACGTTTTAGAGACATCTCGTCAATTTCCGCAAAACCATTCTCATGCATTAATTATTAAAAAATTAAATAAAAAAACCAAAATGCGGCTTAGAAATTAGTCAGGGCCGGTCCAATGGAATTGTAGATCTCCGCCGGATATCCATTGATCATGCCGTAAGCATCCGGCTCCGGCTGCAATGAAGTGCTCTGATTCCAGCTGGCATCAATGCTATGGATGGGTGTGAAGCTCTTGCTGATGGAGTATGGGTTTGGTTTAGCCGATGCCGCAAAGGGCTGCATCATTAGCGATTCATTAATGCCAAAGATAGCCTGAATCCAGGCGTTATATTCTTGAACTGCCTGGTTATAGGGAACAATGTCTCCCGATTTTGCCTGATCATATTTCTGGGCCATGTTCCATCCCCGGTTGAGGCCATCCAGGACACCTCTCTGGTAGTCGCTCAAGGCCAGCGATGAATCTATCAGGTTGAATATGGAGAGCAGGATTACCAGAGTGAATAATGCGCTTTTCATCTTTGCATTCTCCTTATTTCGGTTTACTGTTTAATTATATGGTGGTACCTGACCAAAAAGATTTGGGTCTGGATCGTTACTTAATGGCTGCTTCATCATCCTTGAGGAGAGCCTCGATCACCTCTGCCCTAGCCTGGCCGCTGATAGGGGCAAAATCGCTCTTTTTGCGTCCGCCCGCTTCGGATCTCTTTAGCTCGCCGTGAATCCATTCTTCATGGGTTATCAGGTCGAGAGATAGCGCCTCTTGCGCGTTCCGGCAGATGCGACCGGCAAACGCAATAGCCGATTTTTCCAGTACGCATGCCGAAACATAGACGGGGCTCACGAAAAAAAACGACCCGGTTTTCAAAGGCTGCTCCAGTACAATGTGCAGTATCTCCCTGCCCGCATATCTATCCAGGCCACCCGCGCCCAGACCATAGAGGTCCATCTCCACTACCGCATAGCGGCTGTGGGGAGAGACTATGGCAATTGCTGCGAACGCTCGGCTGTGCACCGAGCACCATTCCCAGTATTGTTTCAAGACCTTGCGGCTCTGCATCCAGACAACATGACGGGCCAGGACGGCCTCTTCCAGGGTGTTATGTGGCTTTAGCACAAGTATGGTATGATGTTGTCAAAGTAGGTGTAGCTTTTGGGCCGTGAACGATTTCCTCGTGATTTATCAAGCGATGCATAAAATGATTTATTTAGTTAATTATATATACTGTTATTAAGTATTTCACAATAGGCTATTGAGGCTAAAGCATGAAGATAAAATTTATCTGGAAAAATTGTGGCTCAGTGAATGAAATATAATGTGGATCCGGAGATCGCTTACCAATTGATGCATAAAGATAATGGTAAATCTCTGGCCAAGGCAATGGACCCGGCCCGAGTACAATCTTTGATTATGTCATCTCGCTTGCCGGATGCTGATGATTGGCCTGCCTTGGCGGATGAGCTGAAAATCAGAAAGACGGCCCATTCTTCATTTTTTTATAGCATGTCTTGCCTTAGCCCCAATGCTCCACACGGGAGCTCTGGGAACGAAAACCTTAAATACGTTGATTGCCGTATTAAACAGGGCAAAGGTCGACGACCATCTTCCTCCTGCATAAGAAGACTTTTGCCTCCCTCCTAATCACTATTATTAGTTGATGCAATTGCCGATTATAGCAGCACGTTCCTTGCTCCCTTAGCAGGCAGCAAGCAGGTCTTATCGCTCTAGCTAAGGCTTGATTCAGCTTATTTTAGGCATGGAGATCTTCCCTGAGACTCTTACTGCATTGGAAGCCAAAAGTACGGATAATATGATCGGCATTGTTGTCTATAGCATGGCGTATAGAGGTACCTTCCCGTCCATTCGCTGGCAAGGCAGTTGCGGCAATAGCTGCAATCAACTGGATTTTGCCTGCAGTAGTATACATACCGAATGTTTATCCCATCAAGATAAGCTTCACATACCGGCCTTCCCAAAATATCATGCCCCATGATATCGAATTGTAGCTCTTTGCCCGTGAAGCTGATAAGATCTGCCATGGGTTTGTCGAGAAGGACTTCGACCTTTGCCTGCAATCCATAAGTACCGGGTTGGGTAACATCCACCGTCATGCCATTGGGCTCTGAGACTTTCACTACCGTTCCCATAAAATCATATGCGAGAGCGGAGAAGGCCAATAAGGGCAAGGACAAGAGCAAAATAAATGCAATGCAAGCAGCGATCCTTCTTGAAGACTTTGGATTTGTTTTTTCTCTTTGGCCGGGGGAGCTTTTCAGCGATTTTGCAATTTCAAAGTTCATAATGGACAATATCCCCTCATTAATCTTCAAGTTTATCTTATGTCTGCGTGGAGAGGTCTACCAATCGGCTCGGACTATGACATCCGGCCTCACCCGCCAAGGGTGGCGGGGAGGAGAAGAGGAAGACAGACCAGGCGGAGCTATGGTACTGCCTTCTCAAGCCCTGACGAGACCATGCGGATGCCTTTATTCCCGGACAGATTATCGCAGTCCGGGCAGCACCTTCTTCATGACCTCGGCAGCTATGACCACCAGCAGACCGACGCCCAGTACCAAAATCCAGCTCTCGGATGTCAGAGGCTTTGTCTGGAAGATGGATTGCATGAAAGGAATGTACACCACAGCAAGAATTGAGAATATCGACGCAGCTATTCCCAGGAGAAGATTCTTATTGCCCAGGGGATTCATTCTAAATATGGACTCATCCAGAGAGCGGCTGCTATAGGCATTGTACACCGCGAAAAAGCCCAACCCCACAAAGGCCATGGTTCTGGCATAGCCCAGATCCTGTCCCATCTCCAGCGAGGCCATGTAAAGGCCGAGCGTGCCTGTTACGATCGCTGCTGCAATTCCCAGGGTATAAATTAGCAGGCTTCTTGACGGCATGCTCTCCCTGGGATCGCGCGGCTTCTTCTTCATGGTCTGTGCATGTGCTGGCTCCAGAGCCAGGCCAATGGCCGGAAACTCCTCCGCCACGACGTTTATCCAGAGAATCTGCGCTGCCAGGAGAGGAATGGGATAGCCAAGAACAACAGCAATAAAGATCGTAGCAAGCTCGGCAAAGCTGACGGCCAGAAGGTAACTGGTTCCCTTTCTTATGTTGTCGTAGATCCTTCTGCCCTCCTCAACTGCTCCAACGATGGTGGCGAAGTTATCATCGGCTATGATCATATCCGATGCTTCCTTGGTAACCTCGGTGCCCGTCTTTCCCATGGCGATGCCGATGTCAGCTGCCTTTAAGGAGGGAGCATCGTTTACTCCGTCTCCCGTCATGGCTACGATGTTGCCCCTCTTTTTCAGAGCCTCGACTATGCGCACCTTATGCTCGGCGGTGACCCTGGCAAATATCGAGACCTCATCGATCCGCTCCTGCAGCTTTTCATCGCTCATCCTGTCCAGATCGGCTCCCTCGATGACATCTCCATTGCCGATATCCAGCTCCATGCCAATGGCTTTGGCCGTGAGGCGGTGATCCCCCGTGATCATGACCGTCCTGATGCCTGCCCCCTTGCAGACGGAAATTGCATCCATAACCTCTTTTCTGGGGGGATCCATCATGCCGGCAAGACCTGCGAAGATCAGATCGGATTCAACAAAATCCATTTCCAGAGGATCGCTGATGCTCATGGATTTGCCGGCAAAGGCCAAAACCCTCAAGGCACGGTTTGCCATGCCGTCCGCTCTGGCTAAAATGGCACTTTTGTCCTCTTCGGTAAGAGGCCGAACTCCCTGTGCATGGGCGATGCGGGTGCATTTGCCTAGTACTGCCTCCGGTGCGCCCTTCATGGATATGATCCGGCCCTCGCCTGGCATCTCATCGACCGTTGTCATCCTTCTGCGATCGGAATCAAAGGGATATTCCGCAATTCTGGTGCCGCTCTTCCTGATCGAATCGAGTATGCCTGCCTTTTTGGCGGCAACGATTATTGCTCCCTCCGTTGGATCTCCCACGATGCGCCAGTTGCCGTTGGCCTTCTCGATATCCGCGTTGTTTGTAAGCGTTCCAATCTTAAGAAGCCGGGCCAGATCATCTTCCCGGGGGTCAATGATCCTGCCTTGCACTGAAAAGGATCCATCCGGAGTGTAGCCAGATCCCTGCACATCGATGGTTCTAAAGGTTTGAATCTCTCGCAGCGTCATCTCGCCGGTAGTGAGGGTGCCGGTCTTATCGGTACAGATCACCGTAGTCGACCCCAGGGTTTCGACCGCAGTAAGCCTTCTGATTATGGCGTTCTTCTTGGCCATGGCCTGGGTTCCGAAGGCTAAAGCCAGGGTAACAATAAAAGGAAGAGCTTCAGGCACTCCAGCCACGGCAAGAGCAATGGCGGTTACCAGGGAATCCATGATGGGCGTGCCCCGGCTCGAGTCCAGCACGAAGACAACTGTAGCTACGGCAAATACCAGGAGGGCCTGTCTCTTGGCCAGATGTTCCAGCTTTATCTTGAGGGGCGGATCGACCTGCCTCTGTTTTATCATGCCGGAGATTCTGCCCAGTTCAGTAGCAAGGCCCGTAGCGGTTACAACAGCTCTGCAATTGCCGTAGGAGACGATGGTCCCCATGAAGACCATATTCTTTCTGTCGGCAAGAGCGGCATTTGCGAGCATCTGCTCAGTACTCTTTTTAATGGGCATCGATTCCCCGGTTAAAGAGGCCTCAATGACCTGCAGGGCGGTCGCCTCAATAATTCGACCGTCTGCTGGCACCTTATCTCCTGCTTCCAGATAGACCATGTCGCCGGGAACAAGTTCCGAGGCGGGGATGGTGCTCATATTGCCATCCCGCATGACGTCCGCTTCCGGGGCCACCATCTCCCGGAGCGCCTCCATGGCCCTTTCCGCTTTATACTCCTGGAAGAATCCAATGATCGCCACTAGAATAACTATTCCTAAAATAACGTAGGCATTGGTGCTCTCGCCGGCGATGTAAGAGATCACGGCGGCAAAGATCAGCACTAAAACCATATAATCTTTAAATTTGGACAGGAAAATTTTCAAAGGCGAGGGTTTGGAGGGGCTTTCCAGTTGATTGGGACCGTACTCGGAGAGTCTTCGGGCAGCATCATCAGAGCTAAGTCCCTTTTGTCCGGATTTCAGGCCGGCCAGGACCTCATCATTTGTAATTGAATGCCATTTCACGCTTCTAGCCTCACTTTGTGGATGATGGGGACTACGGCAATTGTAGATAAAGTTATCGGAAACATAAGGTTTTATATTTACTGCAATTAAGGTCTAACGGAGAATGCCAGAGAAGAATGAAATAATTGTATCCGGTGAATTTGGGCGGAAGCTTGAAGAGCTGGTTCCTGCTGAAGTGATATTCGCAGCCCGAGATGATATGCAGAAGGCAATTCCAGCTCTTGCTAAAGATCCAACCATGACCCAGTCTATTGAAATGGCAATTAAGCGCGTGCCAACGCGCCACCAATCGGTCCAGGGAGACAGCAGGTGTATGGAGGAGATTGAGGATGAGAGTGTCCATCTCGTTGTTACATCACCCCCTTACTGGACGCTGAAGCAGTATCCTGATCGCGAAGGGCAATTGGGCCAGGTTAATGATTATGAAGAGTTCCTAGAAAATCTCGACAGGATCTGGAAGCACGTTTTCAGAGTTTTAGTGCGAGGTGGAAGACTGATAGTAGTGGTGGGAGATGTATGTCTGCCACGTCGCCATTTCGGCAGACACGTTGTCTTTCCCCTTCATGCCAGCATACAGGAGCATTGTCGAAAGATCGGCTTTGATAACCTGTCACCCATTATCTGGCATAAGATTGCTAATGCTAAATTTGAATCTAATCGGTGCACAAATTTCTTGGGAAAGCCCTACGAACCAAATTCAATAATAAAAAATGACATAGAATATATTTTATTTCAGAGAAAATCAGGTGGATATCGTCAGCCCACGCCTGCAGCTAGACTCATGTCAGTTATTCCTGAGAATTATCATAGGATATGGTTTCAGCAAATCTGGGAAATAGGTGGTGCATCCACAAAGCAACATCCTGCGCCATACCCCCTAGCTCTAGCAGAACGGTTGATTCGCATGTTTTCCTTTGTAGGAGACACTGTACTTGATCCATTCATGGGAACAGGTACTACCAACTTAGCAGCGGGACTTTGGGGACGCAGCAGCATAGGATATGAGATCGAACCTGCATATTTTGATTTTGCTTGCCGTCGCGCCAGGACGCTAAGAAAGACTCAGCTCACCCTAGACTCAATAAGTTCCGTGGAAGTGAAGCCACCTTGTCCGGTTTAGATCCCTTCATATTTTCGGATTCCGTCAAAGATTTTTGGCGCACCAGAGAAGGACAGGCTGATGCCCAAAGACTGCGAGGACAATCAGATCAGGGATCACGAAGTGCCGTGACAGGCGGAAAACAGATGGATGGGTTTTCAAAAACCATCACCAAACTCTTGATTGAAGCCGGAATTGAAGAGACGAATATCTTCCAACGAGTATCCGTCGAGCTTCCCGGTTTTTTTCGGCCCACAAAAGAATGGGACATTATTGTAGTAGTAGATGGTAATCTTATCGCCGCCATTGAACTTAAATCGCAGATTGGCCCTTCGTTTGGCAATAATTTCAACAATCGCACATAGGAGGCTTTAGGAACTGCCATAGACCTCTGGACCGCTTATCGAGAAGGAGCTTTCCGAACATCGCCCACACCCTGGCTCGGTTATCTGCTACTCTTAGAAGATTGCCCGGAATCAAGACGCCCTGTTAGTGTCAGAGAACCACATTTTCCAGTATTTCCGGAGTTTATTGGGGCATCTTATGCCACGCGTTATGAGCTATTCTGCCGCAAATTGGTCCGAGAGAGGCAATACAATTCGGCATGTTTCATCACCACAGACCGCAAAAACGCAAATTTAAAAAAGAACTATGACGAGCCTGCAAAAGATCTCTCTGCCGGTCAATTCCTCACAGGGCTTCTCGGCCATGCCGTCAGCATAAGTAATACCAAGATCAATCGATCCGACTAATTTGGATTTACTTATCTCTTTTCCGGCGCAGGTAGCTCTCGTACCCCATCCGGGAAAGCCTGTCCGCCTCCTCGTTCTCCTCACGCGGTACCCAGGAGAAGCTCACATCCTTTCCCTGCAGAAGCCTCTTGATCTCGGGCACGTATTTCTTGGAGGTGGCGGAGGACACCTTGTACTGGCCCTTCATCTGCTTGATCACCAGCTCTGAGTCGCCTTTGATGAGGATCTTATCTTCGATCCCCTCATCGACCAGCCACTGCGCCGCGGCCATCAACGCCTCGTACTCAGCCACGTTGTTGGTCATGCCCCTACCCTCGCCCACGCCGCCGAAGCCGCGCCAGATCGGCTCGCTGTCCCGATAGACAAGGTAGCCATAAGCAGCCACCCCGCCGGGATTCTTGGGATAGCACAGCCCGTCGAAGTAAATGGTGATCATGTTGATTGCTGCTTTATGAATGAAACATTATAAAAACTGCGCCCGGATTTGCCTGCCAGAAGGAAGGTAATAAAATAATAGAGTCATCCGTGAGTCCTCCGTGCGCTCTGTGTCTGCGGGGGTGGTGGTATCGTCAGCCATTGGCGTAACCAGGACTAACGATGTTTAACCACAGAGTTCGCAGAGCACGCACAGAGCGAGCAGCTAACAACTGGAAAATCATATTAACTAGTGGTTAGCCTCTGGAGATCGAGAAGAGCCCTTTTTCCAGGCACGATGCATTTATAACCGATTTGCCCCAAACCTGGGCTACAGGAATTATAAGGCCAAGCGCCAATTAAAGAGGTCCTAGAGATCATGAAGGTTGCTGTTATTGGTGGAGGCATAGCCGGTGCAGAGCTGATAAGAGTAGCCTCGCCCTGCCCTCTGCAATTCACACTGATTGAGCCTAAAAAGCAGGTAGAGATGCAGGCCCTGTATCCCGAGTACCTGGGCGGAGTGGCCAGGCTGCAGGATCTGGTGGCACCCCTCAAGCCCTTTTGCGAGCGCGTAGGAGCCACACATATCCGGGAGAAGGCCCTTCGCCTGGAAGGTAATACAGTCGTCTGCGAGAAGTCGCGTGTCGAGTTTGACTACGTGGTGGTAGCGACGGGCGCCGCCCAGAACTACTTCGGCATCAAGGGCGTGGAGAACACCTTCTCCATCAACACCCTGGAGGAGACCAAGAAGGCGCGCCGGTTCGTTGAGGACAACTATCCGGAGAGGATCATGATCATGGGCTCTGGTCTCACCGGCGTGGAAGCGGCCTCTATTTTGGCAGAAAGCCTGGACGCCAGCATCTACATCATCGAGGCCAAAGACCGGGTACTGCCCCAGTTCTCCCCGCAGACGTCCGAGCTCGTGGAAAAGGCGCTCTCCAAGAAAGGCGTGAACATCCTCACCTCCACCCAGGTCGCCGAGGTCAAGAAGGACTGCATCTGTTTCACGGATGGCACCTGCCTGGACTGCGACATGGCCATCTGGACGGCAGGAGTCAAGCCTTCCCCCTTCATTCAGGATCTGGACCTGCCCAAGAAGAACGGCTGGATACTGGTGGACCCCCACCTCAACACCCAAGGGAATGTCTTTGCCATGGGCGACTGCGCCTGGATAGAGGTAGATGGCAAGCTCGCCACCAAGACTGGCCTGGAAGCGGAGCGGCAGGCCAAGTACCTGGCCCATCATTTCAGGAACCTGATTAAAGGGGCGACTATCGAGAAGTACTCGGTGCGGGCCAGCACGGACAGCCAGGTGGCGCTCATTTCCTTAGGCTCTGACTGTGCTGTGGGCGTGGTGGGAAAGACCTGCATCGGCGTGCCGACGAGGCTGATCTACTCGCTGAAGAGCTGGATTGATAAGTCGTTTATAAAGCGGTTTAAATAAATTATTTTATAAAATATTATTTTTTTAACTCGTAAATAAAATCAAAAAGCCAGGCTCATGCCAACGAGTAATATGAAAAAATAGACCGAATAGGCGCCTTTCCAGCGCCTATCTTCTCGCGAAAATCAGTTTTATCTCGCAGCTTTTGCCACGCGCTCCACACTATCCCTGTGGTTGATGGCGTAGCTCTTGACATCACGGTTGGCTGCGGATATGATCTCGTCTGCCAGCGCCGCTTCAGCCGTCTTGGCCTTCTTAAATGAGGCTGCATGTGCGCCCTTGGCTATGAACATGAGGGCTGTATCAACGCGCCTCTGGGGAGATGTGTCCACGGCTTTGGGCACAGTAATGCCGCCGTACTTGAGACGGACAACCTCTTCTCTCGGCCCGGCATTGGCTATGGCCTTGGCGAAAACAGATAGAGGATTCTCCTTGGTCTTCTTGGCAACGATGTCGAATGCGCCCTCGACTATGCCGTAGGTCTTGAGCTTCTTGCCCGTGTTCTTCTCTTTCCTCATCAGCTTATTTACCAGGCGCTCCACGATGTGCTGCTCGGACTTCTTGAACTGCTGCTTGGCATGCTTGCCGCCGGAATGAATGACGGACTTGGATGCCAGGTTCATATAGCCCTTTACGCTTGGGTCTGCAACCTCGACCTCAGCCGGATCCCACTTGCCGAATAGCTTCACTTAAATCACCTTACCGGCTTTTCCTTTCTCCCTCTGACAAGCTCCAGCAGGGAGACATTATTGACAGCTATAACCTTGAATCTGACTCCAGGGATATCTCCCATGGATCGTCCCTGACGTCCGCCGATGCGATCGACAGTGACCTCGTCATGCTCATCTATGAATCCGATGGCTCCATCGCCCGGAGCAAAAGCCGTAACCTGACGACCATTTTTGATGAGCTGTATGCGCACAGCTTTTCTTATGGCTGAGTTGGGCTGCTTAGCCTCAATTCCTACCTTTTCGAGAACTATTCCCCTTCCCATGGGCGCTCCGCTCAAGGGGTCAGCCTTCATCTTGCTACCCGACATCCTTCGGATATACTTAGGATCGCTCCACCGGAGCGCCTTCCTATCACTCTCCAGTTTCCTGGCGGCATAGATTCCATTTCCCATTTATTTCACCCTAGTAAATCGCGACAATTTGTTATTGAATTATGATATCATCAACGCCGTGATGCCTCTGCGCAAGCATCTTGGCTTTTAATATGTTTCGGCCATCTCTGCCGATGGCAATGCCTTTATCCTTATTTGCTACCTCTACATAAGCCAATCGCTTATTATTCTTGTCTACGACCACGACATTCTTTATGGCCGCCGGCTGGAAGAGGTTCTCCAAAAACTCCTTTACATCGTCGCTGTACTCGACGATCTCGATCTGCTTTCCTACCGACTTCTTCACACGGTTGATGTTCGAGCCCTTTCGGCCTATGGCTGCGCCCATGTCTCCTTTCTTTATGACAAAAATGATGCGTTCGTTCTCCGCATCCACGACGCAATCCCTGGCCATGCCGCCAGTCAAGCTCTCGAACAAAGCAATATATCTGATTCCTTCGGTGGTGAGCTTAAACTCACTCATGCCTCAACACCTCGGATCTCGCGCTGCAGTGCCATTATCTCCGAGTCACCTGGCTCGATGACGGCCAAGGCGGCCACGGAGAAGGGTTTCCCGCAGGCAGATCCGAGGTCCTTGCCCATACCCTGGTAACCGTAGACTGGGACGTCCATGGTCTCCAGTTGCATCCTTACATCCGCAGGGCAATCAACAGCGAACACTATGAGTTTTGCCTGTCCGCCAAGCCCTGTTTCAACGGTCCTATTCGATCCTAGCACCACTTTTCCGGTTCTGATGGAACTTCTTAGAGCTCTATCTACGTTTATCATCGTTATTACCTCATCTCTTGATTGCCACCAGGGTAACGTCACCCGTGCCAAGCTGTATGGGCTGGCCCACGATTACGTTTTCCGTCACACCTTTGAGATCGTCTACATCCCCGCGAATGGCCGCATCAAGGATATGATTGACTGTGACCTCGAAGGCAGCTCTGGCCAGCACGCTGGCCTTCTCGCCAGAGACGCCGTGCCGTCCGATCTGTTTCAGCTCCCCGTCTACGGTCATGATGTCCGCCACCAACATGATATGCCGCACGTCTACTGAGAGACCCTGCTCGCGAAGCGTGTCCGTGGCTTCATTGATGATGGCATTTCGTGCCGCCTCGATGCCCAGCACCTCTCCGATCTCACTTATATTGTTGGTCTTGATGCGAGCGGGGTCCACTCCCTCAAACTGCATAACCTTTTTGATCGAAGAGCCTTCTGTGTAGAGGATGTACTCATCGCCTTCCTTGCGGATGACGACGCGCTTGATGCCCTCTACGCCTTTGAGCGATAGCCGCTTGATCTTCTCTACCAGTTGTAGCAGCTCCCGGTAAGAGGGCTCCTTGGGGGCCATCACCAGCAGATTCTCTTTTTGATCCACATTGAGACCGGTTTCCTCTTTCAGCCTTGAAGCGACCTCTTCTGCGGTGATCTTGCGCTGCTCCAATGCACTGGGATTCAGCTCGATGATCACATTCATCTCCGCCAGATCGGTGGCTATGGATCCTAAGTGGAGAATGGAAGAGGACTCTATCGCCCAGGCCACTTCTCTTGCCAGGTCACGATCGTGGGCATAATCCTGATTAAGCTTTATGGTCATGGTGGGTGTAGAGGGAATTTTTCTCGCATCCACAATCTCGATGAGCCGCGGCAAACCCAGGGTTACGTTGATCTCGGCCACACCGGCATAGTGGAAGGTACGCATGGTCATCTGTGTACCGGGTTCACCTATGGACTGCGCAGCGACCACACCCACCGCCTCGCATGACTCCACTTTAGAGTGCGAGTAGTCGGCGGCCACCAGGGATATGATCTCTGCCAGTTGCTCTGAGCTTGTAGATACTCCTTTCAACCCGTCTCGTATTGCTTCCTTGATGCTCGGGGGAAGGTCAAGCCCCACCAGCCTCTCTGAGATCTCTTTTTCCGTGAGGATCATGCCGACTCCTTCTTCAGTACACTCTTTATGATTCGCTTGACGTTATCTGTACTGGCGTAGTCTCGCCTGGATGCATCCACACCGTCTTCGCCGTACTGGAACTGGACAATCATGCCCCTCGTCTCCTTAACTGTGCCGTCGTATCTGACCTCCAGGTCCTGCAGAGCATTTACCAGCCGGCGCTGCAGGTAGCCGCTCTGGGATGTCCTGATGGCCGTATCCACCAGACCCTCGCGACCACCGATGGCGTGGAAGAAGAACTCCGTGGGATTGAGGCCGCCTTTGTAGCTTGACTCCACAAAGCCGTGCGCCTCTGCCCCCAGGTCTCCCGGTCGGAAGTGTGGGAGCGTTCTGCCGGCATAGCCGCGCATGATGCGCTCGCCACGCACCGACTGCTGGCCGACACATGCCGCCATTTGAGTGAGGTTAAGCATGCTGCCGCGCGCTCCGCTCACGGCCATGACCACACCGGAGTTGTCCAGGCCCAGGTGACGGCCGGCAATCTTGCCTGCCATATCCCTGGCCTTGCCCAGTGTCTGCATGATTCTCATCTCCAGGGTCTCATCGAGCGTACGGCCAGGCAGGGGCTCCAGCTCGCCGGCTTTATAGGCCTCGATGAGCTGCCTGCTCTTCTCGCGAGCCGTTCTAGTGGTCTCCTCAATCTGATCCACGGCTGCCTTGGGGATGTCCTCATCATCTATGCCGAAGGAAAATCCAGCATGCATGATGCCTCGTAGTGCGAGCAAGGTCATCCGATCTAAGAACTCGCTCGCCACGGAGGGACTGTACTCCTTTATTATTCTGTCTGTTATCTTGCCCTTGAAGGCGCCCACGGCCTCGGCGTCGATGGTGCCTTTTAAGAGCTGGCCGTCAACAATTACCACGAAGGCATCGTTTTCGCAATCTGCACCTTTGCAGACATCGCAGTTGTAGCAGAAATCGGCCTTAAAGGAGAGGTCCAGGCCACGTGGCAGTACGAGACTGAAGACCTGCTTTCCCGTCCAGTAGGGCTGGCCGTCTGCCTCGCCCTCGGGCGCTGGCAGCTCGGATATATTGAACTTCTTGAGAAGCTCCATAACACCCCGCCGGTCGATGGGCTTTCTCCCATGAGTTAGCAGAAATGAGCCGGTCACGTAGTCGTGTATGCCGCCGATGATGGGACCGCCGAATCTGGGCGAGAGAATGTTCTCCTGCACGCGCATGAGAATCTCGGCCTCGGCGCGCGCCTCCTCGGTTTGAGGCACGTGCATGTTCATCTCATCCCCGTCGAAATCTGCGTTGTAGGGAGGACAGACGGCCGGATTGAGCCGGAAGGTCTTGTAGGGCATGACCTTGACGCGATGGGACATGATGGACATTCTATGCAGGGAGGGCTGGCGGTTGAAGAGGACGATATCGCCGTCGGCAAGCTGCCGGTCGATCTTCCAACCGATATCGATCTGTTCGGCCACCTCCTCGCAGTTCTTTTCTGTGACCTTGACGCGCCTCTGGTCGGGCCGGGTGGCATAATTCACGCCCGGATGTCGTTCGGGTCCGCGCCGCACATAGGTCTTCACAATCTCCATGTTTCGGGCGTTGGCAATCATGGGCACGGACAGCTCCATGGCTATTTCCATGGGCACGCCTACCTCGCCAATGCTGAGATTGGGATCGGGTGAGATGACCGTCCTGGCGCTGAAGTTAACGCGCTTGCCGGAGAGCGATCCCCGGAAACGTCCTTCCTTGCCCTTCAGCCTCTGGGAGAGCGTTTTTAATGGCCGGCCGCTCCGATGGCGCGCAGGAGGCACTCCGGATACGGTATTGTCCAGGAATGTGGTGACATGATACTGCAAAAGCTCCCATAGATCCTCAATGATCAGTTGGGGCGCGCCTGCCTCGCGGTTCTCCTGGAAGCGCTGGTTGATCCTGATGATGTCAACCAGCTTATGGGTGAGGTCATCCTCGCTCCTTTGACCGGACTCCAGAGTGATGGAGGGGCGCATAGTAACGGGAGGCACAGGCAGCACAGTTAGAATGATCCATTCCGGGCGCGCCGTGGCTGGATTCATGCCCATGACCTGGATATCGTCGTCGGGGATCTTCTCGAATCTGTCGCGAATGTCCGATGCCGTAAGCTTGTGGCCGTCTTCGATGTAAGAGAGGGGCCGCTCGAACTTGACATCCTTCTGGGGCGCCCCGCAGTAGGGGCAGGTCTTGTTCTTGCGCGCCTCTGAGAAGACCTTATTGACTGTGTCGTCAGTCATCTGCCCCAGCCGCTCCAGTTCCTGGATCTGGCCCAGGTACATATTCTTCTCATTTTCTTTGAGCATGAGACGCGAGCAATCCCTGCAGATGGCTCGCAGCACTTTTCTGATCAATTTAGCGAAGCCCACGTGAATTACGGGGGCAATTAAGTCGATATGACCAAAGTGTCCGGGACATTCACCGGGCCGACCGCCGCAGGATCGACAGCGCAGCCCTGGATCGATGACACCAAGCCTTGGGTCCATAAGGCCCATTTCAATAGGAAAACCATCGTCGTCGTATGTATCTGCGGTAATGATCTTAACCACGCTCATCTTCCTAAATTCTTGTGGGGAGATGAGGCCGAAGCGGATCTTGCCAATTCTCTTGGGAACCGTCATATTTCCACCTAAACCGCGTCTTCCAGGATCAGCCGCGGCGCTACACCTAATGATTTGATCTCGTCGAGCAGCAGCTTGAAGGCATAGCTCATCTCTACGGGGTAGATCTCAGTATCTGCTCCGCAGGTCGGGCAGAAGTCCGCATTTCTGCGCCGATCGTGGATAGCTATCATGCCACAGTGGCTGCATACTAGTTCTGTCACTTTATCCGACTCGTCTACCAGACGTTCTTTGAGAGCCAGAGCCGCGCCGTGCGCTATGAGCACATCTCTCTCCATCTCACCAAATCGCAGACCACCCTCGCGAGCACGGCCTTCGGTGGGCTGACGGGTCAAGACCTGCACAGGTCCGCGGGAACGGGCATGCATCTTGCCTGTGACCATGTGATAGAGCTTCTGATAGAGGATCACTCCCACGAAGAGATCGGCCATGATCTGCTCTCCCGTGGATCCATTGTAAAGTATTTCTCGACCGGTATGGGAGAATCCGAACTTCTTGAGCGCGCCGCGCAAATCCGGCTCGTTCTCTCCCAAGAAGGCAGTGGCATCAACGAACCTACCCTCTAGAGATCCAACCTTTCCTCCAATCATCTCCAGGACGTGGCCCACGGTCATACGGGAGGGGATGGCATGAGGATTAAGCAGCAGGTCGGGCACTATGCCTGATTCCGTGAAGGGCATATCCTCCTGGGGCACAATCAATCCTATCACACCTTTTTGGCCGTGCCTGGAGGCAAATTTGTCGCCCAATTCCGGAATGCGCTGGTCCCGGCTCTTAACCTTGGCCAGGCGGTTGCCGTTGGAGGACTCGGTGAGGATGACCATATCCACCACGCCCCTCTCATTGGAACGCATGGTCACGGATGTCTCGCGTCTCTGCTGGGGCGTCAGGCCGAACTCGGAAGGCTCCTCCAAAAACCGGGGGGGGCTGGTCTTGCCGATGAGCACATCATTGGGGCCCACATAGGCATTAGGGTTCACAAGCCCGTCTGAGTCCAGCTGATCGTAAGCCTCACTGCCTCGTGCACCCCGAACTTCCACGTCAGGAATCTCGAACTTGTCCTCCTGGCCGCCGGGATACTTTCGCTCCTCGGCTTCAGAGACGCGGAAGAAGTGGCTTCTTGCCAGGCCGCGCTGGATGGAGCCGCGGTTCATGACCAGAGCATCTTCAATGTTATATCCTTCATAAGCGAGGACTGCCACAACGAAATTTTGTCCTGCCGGCCTCTCTTCAAAGCCTACTGCAGCCGAGGTCTTGGTCCTGACTATGCCTCTTTGCGGACTGTTCAGGTAATGGCCGCGTGTGTCAGGCCGCAGCTTCATATTGGCGGTGGACATTCCCAGGCATTGCTTGACCATTCCCGCGCCCATGGTATTTCTGGGGCTGGCGTTATGCTCCGGATAGGGCACGAGGCCCGCTGCGATGCCCAATATCAGTGAGGGATCCAGCTCCAGATGAGTGTGATCGGGTTTGATATCTTCTTCCCAGATGGCAATGAGGGTGTTCTCCTCCTCCTCAGCATCCAGATACTCCACCAGGCCGGACGACACAAGATCGGCAAAGGTCATCTCGCCTTTTTCTATCTTAGTTACATGCTCCTCAGTGACCTGTGCCTTTCCGTTCTCCACCACAATGAGCGGCCTTCTGGCTCGGCCGGAGTCGTTGTTCATGAAGATCTCATTGGTGTCCTCGAAATAGACCACATTCATCTGGCTACTGATGCTGCCGGAACGCCGAAGACGACGCAAATTCATGACCAATGTTTTGGGGTCATCATGATGCCCTACGATCTCGCCGTTTACATAAATTCGCGCGCCCGAAATCATGGCTTCAGCCAACATTACCACCTACCGAAATCACGCCTAAATCCATCAATATCTTTTTGATGTTAACTGAATCGTCTGCACCCTTGGACAATTCCACTCCCTGGGCGAAGTTCTTTACCAGGCCACAGTTTGGCCCTTCCGGAGTCTCGCAGGGACAGATGCGACCCCACTGAGTAGCATGCAGATCTCTGGCCTCGAAGTGCGGTTGAGACCGGGAGAGAGGCGAGATCACGCGACGCAGATGAGAGAGCGAGGCCATATAGTCCGTCCGATCCAGGAGCTGGGAGACGCCCGTGCGCCCGCCGACCCAGTTTCCTGTGGCCAGGGGATGGATCATTCTCTCGGTGAGAACGTCCGCGCGAACCGTGGTCACCACATTAAGATCTCTGTTCCTCATGCTGGCCCTCTCCAGCTGGTATTTTATGTCTCGGGTCAAGCGGTTGAAGGCCACACGGAAGAGATCCTCCATCAGATCACCGGAGAGCTTCAGCCTCTTGTTGGAGTAGTGATCCTTATCATCCTCTCCGCGTCGTTCCAGTGCCAGCTCGAAACAGGCTTCGGCCATGCGAGAGAGGAAGAGCGCCTTTGAAAAGCGATCCTTCTCTTCTACGCCGATATGCGGCAGAAGGTACCTATCCAGGACATAGGTCGCCCTCTTTTTCTGGTATTCCTTGGCCTGGCCGGCGGCTACGCGCGCGCCGATCTTCTCCAGGGCCTCATCATTGGTCGAGACCTCGGCTTCCTCCAGGTTTTCCAGCATGAACTTGATGATCTCTGGATTATCTGATACGGATTTCACAATATCCATATCTGTATCCATGCCCAGAGACCGTAGCAGTGTCACGAAGTTGAGCCGTCCCGAGACAGAGGGGAAGGACACTTCCAGGATGGAACGACGGCCGCGCTCTACAATGACCAGGGAGCGATAGCCCTGTCTCTGGCTGAAGACCTTGGCCACCTCGATATTCTCATCATAGCGCTGGTTGTATTCGACCAGGATTTTGTTTGGCGCCAGGTCCTCCAGCGTCATGATGACGCGCTCTGAGCCGTTGACCACGAAATAGCCGCCCGGGTCCGATGGGTCCTCACCATAAGCGATCATCTCTTCTGCCGTGAGGCCGGAAAGGTTGCAGATCTTGGAGTTGAGCATGATGGGTAGTGTACCTATGTCAGCCTCCACCAGATCCTTCTCTGTCTCGCCCTCCACTATGGTCATCTCCAGCTTGATGGGAGATGCATAAGTCAAATTGCGAAGCCTGGCATCGTTGGGGTAGAGCCTTTCGATGGAGCCGTCCGCTTCGCGCACCATGGGTTTCGCCACCCGGATCTTGCCCAGCTTGACGTAGGTATTCTCGATATTGGTCTCGATGATATTCACTTCATCAATGACCTTCTGCAGGCCCTTATCTATAAAATCATTGAATGAGTTTATATGATGGTGCACCAACTTGTCCCTGGTAAAATAGGAGCTATAAAGAACATTTCTATCGAGCAAAAGACCACCTTTAATCGATTACCAGCCGGTAAAAGATCGAATGCTTAGCTGTAGCACTTTTTCGGATTACCTTGATGACATCGCCAACTTTCGCCTCAATCTCTTTGGCCGCAGGGTCATTTACGTGAATTTTAGGCAGCTGCGGAGCTACAATGTTGAACTCCTTCAGCACCTCGGCACTCTCTTCCGGTGTTAGCAGCACATGTTCCGGAACCATTTCATGATCTTTTACGGCAAACTTGGTCACTCGAACCACCTTATTGGAGAAGGAGCAGCAAACAGGCCAGGAAACTCCAAACGGGCTCGGGGGGATTTGAACCCTCGACCACCTGGTATCTTCACACAAAAATTTAAAAGCCAGACGCTCTGCCTAACTGAGCTACGAGCCCCCGCTGCCTGACATGCTTCAAGCCTTTCATGCTGCACTGAGTGAGGAATAAAAGCATCCCACATAAAAGCTTTTTCCCTTGTGGGACTTAGACAAGTCCCACTAGGCGAGCTATCTCCGAGCCAACCTCAGAGGTGGTCGAGCTTCCTCCTAAATCATAGGTCTTTATTCTGCCTTCAAATAAGTTCCGCTCAATGGCAGAGACTATATCAGCGGCCGCCTTGGGCTGGCCCAGATGCTCCAGCAAGAGTGCCCCTGACCAGATGGTGGCGATGGGATTGACCTTGTTTAGTCCCTTGTATTTGGGTGCTGAGCCGTGAATGGGCTCGAACATGCTGGTGCCCTCCGGATTGAGATTCGCGCCGGGCGCAAGGCCCAGGCCCCCCTGAATCATGGCCCCGAGGTCAGTGATAATATCTCCGAACATGTTGGGAGCGACTACGACATCAAACCACTCCGGGTTCTTGACAAACCACATGGTAATGGCATCTACGAAGTTGAAGTCATGTTTGACCTGCGGATAGCCTTTGGCAACATCCAGGAAGATCTCGCGCCAAAAGCCGTAGATATCGCTGAGCACATTGGCCTTGTCTACGGAAGAGACTAGATGACGCCGCTTAGCCGCCAGATCAAAGGCATATTTTATGACTCTCTTAGAGCCCTCTTTGCTGATCTCGCCGATCTGATAGCCGATCTCCTCGCTATCGGTATCGATATCCAGGCCGAATTTTATATTGTAAAGCTTTCGCTTGATTTCAAAATCGGCGTGGCTCTTGCCCCGGCGTGCGCGACTGCCTATGCCGATGTAAAAGTCCTCCGTATTCTCGCGAACCACCACGAAATCGATGTCCTTGGGAGTCTTATCCTTAAGGGGCGTCCAGACGCCCTCCAGGAGCTTAACGGGCCGCAAATTCACATACTGATCAAAGTAGAAGCGCATGGCCAGCAATACGCCCTTCTCCAGGACGCCCGGCTTCACGCGCGGGTCGCCGATGGCACCCAGGTAGATGGCTGGAAAGCGGCCCAGATCCTTGAGTG
>Ga0351889_10059_pt1 | contig 43241 bp, 43 predicted proteins | sample TotcelFGM3001M14_FD_206767 | JGI IMG/M metagenome (GOLD analysis project Ga0351889, IMG submission 206767) | Enriched cells from coal bed in the Powder River Basin, Montana, United States - Total cells FGM rep3 HSBNCT.FGM.300.1.M14 ...
CATCATGAGCGATTACACGGCGATCACGGAGCTCGTCGAGCATGGCGTCGCCGGCGATCTTGTCGAAGCGGCGGCCCTTGCGCTCACTGCCGGCGTCGACATGGATATGGTGAGCGGCGCCTATTTGCGCTGCCTGCCGGAGGCGCTGGCGCGCGGCCTGGTGGCCGAAGCCGACATTGACGCAGCCGTCGCGCGCGTCTTGCGGCTAAAAGAGCGGCTTCGACTATTCGACGATCCCTATCGGTTCGCGACGCCCGCTGAAGGCGTTCAGGAGGCGCATCGGCAGCTGGCGCTGGACGCCGCCCGGCGCGCGATCACGCTGCTGTCCAATCGGGGCATTTTGCCGCTTGCCGCGGATGTGCGCCGCATCGCCGTCATTGGACCCCTGGCGGATGCGCGCGCCGACATGCTTGGTCCCTGGTCGGCGGCCGGGGCGGCTGAAAATTGCGCTACGATTCCCGAAGGGCTCAAGGCGGCCTTGCCGGCTTGCGACCTTATTCACTGCACGGGCGTCTCGATTGAGGGCGACGACGAGAGGGGTATTGAACTCGCTTGCACCCTGGCGAGAAGGGCCGATGTCGTCGTGCTCTGCTTGGGAGAATCCGCCAGCATGAGCGGCGAAGCGGCCTGTCGCGCGACGCCTGGCTTGCCTGGAAAGCAACGCCAGCTTGCGGAAAGCATAATGGCGACCGGCGCGCCGGCGGTCGCACTTCTTTCTTGCGGACGCCCATTGACCGCGCCTTGGCTTTTCGAACAGGCGCAGGCCGTGGTCGCCACATGGTTCCTTGGCGATATGGCGGGCCATGCCATCGCCGATGTGCTGACGGGCCGCTTCAACCCTTGCGCGCGGCTTACCGTCACTTGGCCGCGCGATGTCGGGCAGGTTCCGATTTTCTATGCGTCGCGATCGACGGGGCGCCCGCCGGACGCGAACAATTTCTACAGCAGCAAATATCTCGATTGTCCTGTTGAGCCACAATTTCCTTTCGGCCACGGACTTTCCTTTGCGCGCGTGACCTTGACGAATCTTCGCATCAATCGGCTTGAGTTCACGCTCGGCGATGAGGTCGAGGCGCGCGTCGATGCGCGCAATGAGAGCGAGGTTGCGACGGAAGAGACGATCTTTCTCTTCCTTCATGACGTCACGGCGCGTGTCGCGCGCCCGCTGATGGAGTTGAAAGCCTGGGCCAAGGTCGCCTTGGAGCCCGGTAAAAGCAAGACGGTTGCTTTCACGCTGACCGCAGAAAGCTTCTCCTTTCCAGGCGACGATATGGAGCCCATGTTCGAGCCCGGCGCTTTCGACATTCTGGTCGGCCTCAGCGCGGACCGGAAAAATTTGCTGACCGCAAGCTTGCGCATGATTTCGACTTAACGCGCGTTGGAGGCGCACATGCCGCACTCCTGGTGGCGAACAGGAACGGTCTATCAAATCTATCCGCGCTCCTTTCAGGACTCGGACGGCGACGGCGTCGGCGATCTCGAGGGCGTGCGGCGCCGGCTCGACTATCTCGTCTGGCTCGGCGTCGACGCGATCTGGCTCTCGCTTCGCAACTCCACTTTCGTCGGTCTCGTCCGGTTGGACAACCTATAGAAAGCTCACATCTAGCGATGACGTTCTCGCCTACCAGCGTGTTTCTGGCCAAGAACGCGCATTCGTGGCGCTCAACTTCTGTAGTCAACCCAGAAGTTGCGCGCTTCCCACGACCGCGGGCGCCACAATAACGATCTCGACCCATGGCGACCGCCGCGGTGAAGCCGTCGGAACGGTCCTATGCCTTCGCGGCGACGAGGGCGTCCTCCTCAATTCGCCATGAACCGCGTTGATCCGCGGTCCGCGCGACAGCCCCGCCGCCGGCGATCAGATCGTCAATGAGATGCGATCCTTGACGTCCACGACGAAAATGTCGCCGACGACGCGGACGTCGCTGCGATATTGTCTATGAAGGCCTTGGCGACGGGCCGTTCCAACATGCGCTCCAGCCGCAGACGAAAGAGTTCCACGCACTTCTCGCCGCCGAGATCAGTCGAGACGACTGCGACCAGAGCATCGCCAATCTGGCCGATGAGGCGGGGCGCGAATAGCGCCTACGCGCCGAGGTAACGGCCTTGCAACCAAACGCGTCCTGGAACGCGGCGATGTTATGCACGTCAACGCCGACGACGCGACCGTCGCCATCGTTTCGAATAATTGCGAGACGTAACGAATCGTCACAGGATCGCGCGGCTTTGTGTCGTCGTTTGCTGTCGATTTCGGTTCCAATGTGAGACTGAGGGGGTAGTTGTCGCCTTTTTTCGGTTTCATTTGAGACTGTGACCTCGGACGCAGTGTAAATTGAAACGGGACCGTTAAATTAGCTGGGGCTCCACGGAGCGTTAACGTACGTTGAGGAGAAGAGTCGCCGGCTTCGAAGGAGACGGCAATGCGGTGGACGATTATGATTGAAGGCACGCATGAATTTGGCGCTGCGCATCGGTCCGAAATAGCGCTGGAAAAAGATTTGAACAGTTTGACGGCGGGAGCTGTGGGCTTTCCTATCGATGACGGCAAGACGATCATGGCCCGCCATCGGCGGCGGCGAGTTCCGGCGCGACAGACAAGCCACGCCGCTTCAGATCGAGCAGCAACGCGCGCCAGTCATGGGCGCTCTCGCACGGGCCGTCGGCGAAGCCGACAAGCGCCTTCCGGCCCTCCGGCGTGGCGCCGATGATAACGAGGATGCATTGCGCATTGTCCTCCAAACGCGCCTGCAGATGAATGCCGTCGGCGAATCGCGAAGGCAACCCACATGAGCGGCGGCGCGATGGACCGACTTGGATCCCCGAGGCCTTTGCGAAAAGTTTGCTTTCCCGGCGAATTCAGGTTTCGATGTATTCGTCCCGTGTATTCCCATAAGAGTTGCATGACGGTCGAAGCCGCTAGGGGGCGCTCTTGGACGTGCCGCATAAAGGCCGGTGGAATATAACAGCCGACAGCGGCGATCCCGGTCTCGCAATCGACGACCATTATGCAACGATGTGGCGATCCGACCCATCGACGGAGCCATGGCTAGAGATCGACTTGGGGGTGGTTGCCACGCTTGGCGGACTCGAAGTTTATTGGGGCAAGGAAACGCCTATAAGACATGGATTCGAAGCTTCGCTCGACCGCGAGACCTGGACTCAGGTTTGCCGCACTCAGCATGGCGAAGGCGGACAAGAAGTTTTTGCTTTCCCGCCGATCGAGGCCCGCTTCGTGCGTTGGAAATGCGACAACCCGGAACCGACGCGAACGCCCGAGATCATCGAGATCAACTTATATGGTCCGGCCGATGCTGCGTCGGTGGCGGAGGGAGGTCGCATTGCAGCGCTCGGCAATGCCCCAGTCAAGCTTTCTCCTGGCGAGACCATCACGGTTGATTTCGGCTATGTCAGGTTTCCCCTCGGAGCCTTCATCAAATGGGGAGAGACCTACGGAACGGTTTTTTCGGTGCACCTCTCCGACGATGGCGCGAACTTCCGCGAAGTTGGCCGGATCGCCACAGGCGATGGCGACAGCGACAGCTTCTGGTGGCGCTCCACCACGAGCCGCTTTCTTCGCTTGACGGTCGATGCGGCGAGTTCGCCAGAGGGCGCCGTCGTCAACGAACTCAAGGTCCGCCTCTTGAACAAGGATCGCATGCCGTTCGGGCACTACGAGCGTGCGGCTCGAGCAGGGCGCGGCGACCTTTACCCGCAGTCTCTCCTGGGTCGTCAAGTTTATTGGACAGCGGTGGGCGAGCGGCAGCGGCCGGAAGAAGCGCTCTTCGACGAATACGGCAATCTTGAGCCGCAAGCCGAGGGAGCCCAGATCACCCCCCTCCTCAGGTTGCGCGGAGTTCTGCACGGAGCGCCGGCAAGCGAAGCCGTTAGTCAATCGCTGCTCGACGGCGCATTGCCCATTCCGTGCGTCACTTGGTCGACGCTGGAAGTTGAGCTCAGGGCGACTGCCGTCGCCCACGCCGGTGAAGCGCTGGTAGAATACCGCGTCACCAACAAGGACAGCCGGCGGCAGGATGGAGCGCTTGTCCTCGCGGTGCGGCCTGTCCAAATCAATCCATACTGGCAACATGGCGGCCACGCGGCCATCGACGCCATCGCCGTCGATGGTCGGCAGGTGTCGGTCAATGATCACGTCTTCGCGGCCTTTTCGCGCGAACCTGATTTCATCTCCGTTGCGGACTTCGAGAATGGAGACGTGATAAGACTGATCGAGAACGAGCCGCGACAAACCGTTCGCAGACTTCGTTCAGTTTCCGGCCTGCTTAGCGCCGCCTGCGAGTTCCGCTTCTCTTTGGAGCCCGGTCGGAGCGTCGCCTTCGTCCTCTCGTCGCCAATGTGGGACGGCGTCACACCCCACCCGGATATATCTTTTTGCGCCGTTCACGAAGAAGTCGCGCGAGGTTGGCGGAAGAAGATCGGGTCACGGAAAATCATAGTGGGCGATCGAGAAGTCAGCGACACCGTTGAGGCGCAGACCGCGCTTATTCTCGTAAATGCTACGCAACACGCCTTCAAGCCCGGTCCCCGCAATTACGATCGCACATGGATTCGAGATGGTTCGTCGCAGGCGCTCGCGCTGCTCTGGACGGGTTTGGTAGATGAGGCGAAAGCCTATGTCCTCTGGTATTCAAAACGCATCTATGAGAACGGCATGGTGCCGCCGATCCTCAATTTGGACGGAAGCGTCAACCAAGGATATGGAAGCGACATTGAGTTTGATGCACAAGGCCAATTCGTCGGCATCGCCGCAGATATTTACCGCATTACCCGAGATCGCGACTTTCTGCGGGCCATTTTCGAACCTGTGGTCCGGGCAACCAGGTTCATCGAGGAGCTTTGCGCAAGAACGCTTGCGCTGCACGGCCCGGAGAGTTGCCTACATGGCCTCTTGGCTCCATCCATAAGTCACGAGGGCTACGGCAAACCTTCCTACAGCTACTGGGACAACTTCTTTGCCTTGAGCGCATGGCGCAACTGTGAATACCTTGCAATTGAGATCGGAGATACGGACGCTGCCGCGCATGCGAAGGCGAAGGGCAAGAAGTTCGCGGCGAATCTTGCTCGCTCCCTTCGCATGACCTCCGACCGGTTGGGCTCGAGATTCATACATGGGTCGGCGGATCGCGAAGATCTGGATCCGAGTTCGACCTCCATCGCCTTCGAGCCTTGCCAAGTGGAAGACGTCCTTCCGAGAGATTTTCTATCCGCGACATTTGACATCGTGTCCCACCAGATCGAGCTGATCGGGAAGCCAGAGTTTGTGTACACCCCGTATGGCATACGCAACCTCAATGCCTTCGTTTCTTTGGGCCGTTTCGAGGACGCTTTCCGACTGCTCTCCGCCGCGCTCGCTGGTCGGCGACCGAGCGGATGGCGGTTTTGGGCCGAGGTCGTTTGGGGCGAGCCGCAGTCGCCGGAATATATTGGCGACATGCCCCATACGTGGATTGGAGCCGAATTCGCCACAGCGATCCGTCGGATGCTGCTACGAGAGAACGGCGACACCCTCGAATTGTTCCGCGCGGTTCCCGACGGCTGGTGGGAGGACGACGGGATTACGCTGCATGAGCTGCCGACCACCTTCGGGACCGCCAATCTTCGCGCACGACGCGCGCAGTCTCAGGCCACAATCGATCTCAAGCTGAGCGGTCCAGCGCCAAAACGGATCACCTTCCGATATCCTGAGGCGAAGCAAGCGCGAGCCGACGGCAAGCTATGCGATATCCATGAGGATGTTATCTCTGCGCCGAACTTCTATCGGCTGCTCATCGATTTCTGATAAACGTTTCCGGCTTTATTTTCGGCCTTTGGCTGCCGGTCGGTCCGAGAAGCGGGCCCAGGGTCTGGTCGACGATGCGACCGACGGGCGCTTCGCCTTTCCGAAAGATTTCAAAAGTGAACCACGGCATTTGACTCTCCTGGATGGGAGCGTCGAAAATTGCGCGGCGCTGGATTCTGATGCGCTATCGGTCGTCATGAACTTTCTGGAATGAACTTTGCACAATGCAGATCGACGATGTCTGAACCGCGCTCAAAGTGCGCGAAGCGCGACGTCTGGATAGAGCCGTTCAACATCGTCACGACGACAAAGCCCAGTCCCGGGCGAAAGCAAAGCCGCCGACCCCGCCGCAACCCCGTAGCGAAAAGCATCCACCACGCTTCGCCCCATCGCGAGAGCCCACACCATGGCGCCCAGGAAACTGTCGCCTGCGCCGACCGCGCTGGCCGCTCTGATCGGCAATGCGGCCGCGCGCCAGGCTTGGCCGTTCGTCACCAAGAGCGCGCCCTGATCACCGAGCGTCAATGCAATAATCTCCGCGCATCCCGCCTCCGTAAGGCGACGACACGGCGCAGCAGCGCGCCCGTCGCGCCGCCGGCGGTGCAGAGCGCTTTGACGTCGGCGCCAAATCGGATAACGATTCGGGCGACGTTAATTCCGCCCCCGCCAGGATCGCGGTGCGGGGCCGCGCAGCGGAGCTTGTGAATAGGCGCGACACGATCAACCGAAGTCGATGCGTCAATCGAAGGGTTGATCGTGAGAGTGATAATGTCGGCCATTGCCACCTGATCTCAAGAGTCCGGTTGGTGAGCGCCTGCAACAATCCGCGGAGCGGGGCCGGCCGTCGCCATGAGCGGCCTACCGACCCGGTCTAATACCGCGGCCCGAATCGGAGCAAGATCCTCCTCGCTGAAGGTTTCCTTCTCAAGCAGCCGTTGCGCCGACTCTCGATGAACTGCGGCACAGGCCTGCAACAGGGATGTCGCGCGGCCAAAAGCCTCATCGACGAGTTTACGGATGGCGGCGTCGATTTTCGCGTTGGTCTCTTCGCTGGCTTCGGATTGCATCGGGCTCAACCCCGGCAAATCGAGATAGCGCGGACGCTCGGCGGCGAAGGAGGCCTGCCCGAGCGTCGGCTCCATGCCATAACGCGCGACCATGGCGCGCGCCATCTCGGTCGCGCGCTGGAGATCGTCGGCGGCGCCGGTCGTCGCTTCGCCAAAAGCCGCCATTTCGGCCGCACGTCCGCCGAGCAGCACGGTTATGCGGTTCATGAGCTCCGTGCGAGTCATCAGATAACGATCTTCGGTCGGCATTTGCATCGTATAGCCGAGCGTCCCCAACCCTCTTGGAATAATCGACACTTTCTTGATCGGGTCGGTTTCCGGCAACGCCATGGCGACAATGGCGTGACCCATTTCATGATGAGCGACGATCCGGCGTTCGCGCGGATTGAGCAGACGCTTGCGCTTCTCCGGCCCGGCGATGACGCGCTCGACTGCGGCGACAAAATCATCGAGCGACACGGCTTGTGCATAACGGCGCGTCGCCACCACAGCCGCTTCATTGACGAGATTTGCGAGATCGGCGCCTGTGAACCCGGGCGTTAGTGCGGCGATCTGGGTTGGGTCCAAGCCTTTCTCGAGCTTGATCTTCTTCAAATGCACGTTGAGAATGGCGACGCGCCCGTTCTTGTCGGGGCGATCGACTGAAATTTGGCGATCGAACCGACCGGCGCGCAATAGCGCCGGATCGAGCACCTCCGGACGATTGGTCGCGGCGAGCAGTCTTCGGAAGCGTCGAACTCACGTTACGGTCGCGAGCAAGACAAATAGCGGATCCTTATTGATCGCTGCGCGTGTTGCCCCCGGCGCGCTCGTTCCATTGGGCGCCCCCGGGAGGTTCAATCCGCATCACTCGCATCACAGTCGTCATAGTCAGTTTCCTGAGTATTCGCTCTATCACCCCGATCAAGCACATGAAGCTCACTTTGGATGCGCTGACTGGTAGAATGTTTCGGTATTCTCAGACATTCCTGACATTGAGCATGATCATGCGCGAACAGCGGATGGGTTGAAGGAGAGTCGGCGACTGCTATAGAGGGAGTGGCGACGGCCGATCCGGGCGAACCGGCGAGTAGGTGTCGTGATGACTTGGGAACAGAGGAGAAGCTTATGGGTCGCAGACTGATGATCGCCTTGTTGAGCCTCGGGCTCGCTTGGTTCTTTACGCCGAACTTCGCGCTCGCGCAGGAGAGTCACATCGCGCAGGCGATTTCTCATGCGCGCGAAGCCGTTTCCGCAGGGCGCGAGGGCAAGCCAAGCGCGCTCGTCTTGCACGCCACAGAGGCGCTTCATTACGCCGCCGACGCGCAGCGGGAACAACCCAATCCGCATTTGAAGAAAGCGATCTCTCGGCTAAAGGAAGGCATCAAATTCGGCAAGAAGAAACGTCGCGCCGCGACAACGATCGTCTATCGCGCCCTGCAAGAACTTGAACGCGCTCCGCACTAGGCGCATTATTTTCGGTTGTGCGGCGGCCTGCTCGGGCCGCCGCATTTAGCGCCGCTTGCGAAAAGCGCCATGGCCGGTCGCGTGCGACGATCGCGAATGAAATCGAATTCCAATCAAGGCCGTCAACTCACGATGCGCTGCGCCCCCATGCTTATCCCGCAGGCTGGGAGAAATCATCACATCACGTTCGTTGTCGCTGACCTGCCCAGGCAACAAAGGACGCGCAGATGATCCAGTGGCGCGGCTGAGTTGCGCCTGAATAACATCGCGTAGGTTCTGCAGGATATGGATTCCGGTCATGGAGCGATCCGGCAATACATCCAACGCTGTGACCGAAGAGATGAAGCAGTTCGGCGGCGCGACGCGTCCGGCGCGCGAAGGGGTAGCGATTTCAGGCAACCGCTCGACAAACGTCTGCCGCTCACGCGTCTTATTGCAACAGCGCCAACGCCGCATATGCAACTTCAGCGTCACGCTCGCTCCTTGCGCCGGAAGGTCTTGAAGTTTACGCTCATGCCAGCCATGCCGATGGGTGAATGCTGGCCACAGTCAGGGCAACTGCCGGGCTTCGGTCATCGCCATCATGCTCCAATGACCGTTCGCCTGCACGGCGTCTAAATCAGCGACGCCAGTGCCTCAACGCGCGTCGCGTTTCGCCTGAGCGACGCTCGCCGCCTTGCGCTGTCGTCCCCTCTCCATCGGGCGCACGAGATTCTCTGCGCGCGGATTAGCTGCCGTGCGCATCCCGTGATGCGCGCGCCGGCTGTTGACGGCTGTATCATCCGCTTCGCGGGCTTGCCGCATCGCCAAAGCGTTTCGCGCGGTTTCCACGAGGGAAACCCTTGCCGCCATGCGCCGGCGGCGCTCGGCTTCGCCGTTCAGGCGTCGCGTCGCCATAGCCAATATGGCTACCTTCAGTTGCGACCCTTCGTCGGACTTGGACGCCGCAACCCCCTTCGGCCCGGATTTGCCGCGCATTTCACGGCGTCGCTGATTGGCCTGCGTTTTCGCTTTATCGCGGCGGTCGCGCATCAGCTTCAGGAGATCGGCAAGTTCCGAATCAGGCAATTCCTGGACGGCGGGATGGTGCGATTTCATAACCAGCTCGCGCTCGTCGGCGCTAAGAGCTCGGGCCTCTATCTTCTGACTGATCGCCATATCTCTCCCTCTTCTCTAGATCGCGCTGTGTTCAGGCGGAATCGCCTGTGTCAGGAGCCATCATGGCTTGAGAATATCAAACTTCGCGCCAAAAAAGCCAGCAAATGGGTTCTTCCTCACGTGCTGTTGCAGTGCTCTCTGCAGGAAGCAGGCGTGCATGGAAGAGCCCAGCTCGACCATACATCGTTCGTTTGAGCGCTTTCAGGCGATTGATTTCCCTTCCGTCTGGCCGTTGCTCCATGGCTCAGTAATCGCATTTCTCACCGCGTCGATGTCTCTCTGCGGCGTTCGAGCAAACGTTGCATCGCGTAGAGGCTCGACTTCTGCGCGTTTTTCAGTCAGACGCCGAGCTTGCTAACATTCTTGCTTTGAGCAAGCCGCTAAATCGCATGGCGAGGCGACGCATTGTGCCGAACTCTGGCCAGTCCGTTTTCATCGTATCGACTTTTGCAGCTTGACTGGCGGTCAGCAATTCACGCGGCGTGACGCAGAGCGCCGCGGCAACGATCGGCGAGATCGATCGTCCGGTTGCAAGTCAATTACCCCTTCAAGGCGACATTGAGAGGCGAATTGTGCAGGCTTGCTTTCGCCGATCCAGACAAGGCGCGCGCAGTTGGCGCGCGATCCGTCCACGTTATCTGTCCGATCGGGGCTGCTCCGACGTCAGCAGACGAGTTTAAGCCATGGCGACCATGCACGAGCGCTCGATTGTCGTTTTCGGCGGAACCGGGTTTCTCGGGCGCCGGGTGGTTTGGCGTCTACGTAAGGCTGGGTTTTTTGTTCGGATTGCGTCGAGGCATCCGGATCGGGGGCATAGGTTGTTTGGTTTTGATGATCCGCAACTTCGCTCGATCGAGGCCAACATTCACGATGAGCGGTCAATCGCCAATGTAGTTGCTGACGCTTACGGCGTTGTGAATGCGGTCAGTCTTTACGTCGAGCATGGCAGCGAAACCTTCCATTCCGTGCATGTCGAGGCTGCTCAACGAGTGGCGGATCAAGCACGTCGAGCCGGAGTGGAGCGGCTCGCGCACGTTTCAGGAATCGGCTCCGATGCCGGCTCGTCGTCACTCTATATCCGCAAGCGTGGCGAAGGCGAACTGGCGGTTCGCGCCGCCTTCGCAGATGCAATTCTTATTCGGCCGGCGGTGATGTTCGGCGCGGACGATTCATTTCTCACCGCCATCCTCAAACTCCTCCGCCAACTTCCAATCTACCCGATGTTCGGGCGCGGTCTCACGAGATTGCAGCCCGCCTATGTGGAGGATGTGGCGGAAGCAATCGCTCGGGCGGTAGATCGGAAGGACGTGCAAGCGATCACCTTCGAGTTTGGCGGTCCTCGCGTCTACTCTTACGAGGCATTGCTCAGAGTCGTCGGCCATGAAGCCAACCTCAAGCCTATGTTGGTTCCGGTCCCATTTGCCGCGTGGCGAACGCTGGCTTGGTTCGCGGAAATGCTCCCGAGCCCGCCCGTCACGCGCAATCAAGTAGAGCTGATGCAGGTCGATAGCGTGTCGTCGCCAGAGATGCCAGGATTTGAAGATCTTGGAATTTCGCCGCACTCGGTCGAGGAAATACTCCAGGAGATCTTACAGGATCACTGACCAAAGGGGTTCTTCGGCAGATCCGCTCGCGAAAGCGGTGGTCGGCTTCGGCTTTATGATTTTGCAAGCCATGTCGCCACGCTGGAGAATCTGCACGCAGAGGCGCCAGTGTCAACGGCGGCGAGAATCCCTGCCACCGGGGCGGCGTTAATCCAGGCCAGTTCGGCGGCGGAAAACGTTTTGGGCTACAAAAGCCTCCGCATTTCCTCCTCCCACAATTCATCTCTGAAAATAGTTCCTTAAAGGAGTCGGGCCGCGGCTGGGCGGATTGACCGCGTTTGAGCACGATGAGCACGTCGCCGAGTGGATAAGGTTAGCTGACAAAGTGGCGCAACCTGTGCCAGTTTCCAGAGTCGGACGCGGCAATGAAGGCGGCGTCCGCAAAGCCGCGCGCGACCTTGGTCTATCCGAACCGGATACCGCTACGCGACGAAGGTCACAGGTCTGTCTGCTCGAACGGACCCTTACTCGGTGATCTCGATTGGAACTGGCCTTTTCAGCTTGATCTGGCGCATCTCGTTCGAACTATCCAGCATCCTCTTGAACCAGCTCTCGCTCTCCCAGCTGTCTCCCGCCTGCAGCACTCGGCGCGCGAGTTCGACAGCGTCCTTGTTCGCGAGGCGGATCGAGCCGTGCGACGCGGCCTTGCCGATCGAGTCGAGCTCATCCGTGCCATGTATCGAATAGGGCGGCTGGAACACTAGCCGGGCGCGTCCCATCGGGTTCGCAGGGTGGCCGGGCCGCTTGTATTCCTTGCCTTGGGCCCATTCGCCCTCTGGCGGGGTCCAATCGGGATTGATGTCGACGCGGTCGATGTGCCAGCTTCCGGTGGGGGTCGCATGGTCCTGCTTGCCGATTGCGACTTTGTAAGTTTCCCGGCCCCCCTCGCCATGCACGCGCAGCGCGCGTTCGCCGAGGCTCACTTTCAGCCGTAAAGTGGCTTGATTGTTTTCTCGGCCAAGCGCCGTTCCGGCCGTGCTGACGATCAGCAGCGCCGCGCAGATCAGAGCGGAGCTAAGGTTCTGTCTCAATCTATCCTCCAACGTCTGTATATGTGCGACACGCGCGTCGACGGCGGCGGCCATGGCCGTCGCCCAAAAAGCCGCCCGCTTCGAGGTGAGGCGAAAGACAGACTCGTTGAAGATTGAAAGCGCCTGCTGTCAATCAAGCCCCCCAGGCGGGCGGCCGGGGGTATTTCAGAGGCGTTCGTCAGGTTCGCATGAAGCTCAGAACCGTAGCGCTGAGCGTGCTGCCGGTGAGCACGAGCGTGGCGCCGAGCGCCAGCAGCGCGACCAGATTCAGCGTCAGGTCGGCGGGGCTCCCGGCCAGCGCCAGAATGCCGAGGACGATCGCCGCCAATCCCGCGAGCGCCTGAATGCCAGCCGAACCCGACGCCATTTCGCTCGCGAGCATCTCCGCGCCGACGTGTTGGGACTGTGCAACCGATGTATCCATCAGCGCGGAATTGCGCCGCAGCACATACAGGCGCCACACGGCGTTGCTGCCCAGTAGCAGAGCAGTGCCAAATCCGATTATGGCGATCGGCGATAGGAGCGCGGTGTTGATTCCCAGGAGCGACAGGATGCCAAGCACGATGCCGCCTGCGCCGACGAGGAAGATAAGCGCGAGGCTGTTGCCGCCCATCTGTTCCCGCATGGCGCTCCGAACGCCGCCGGGGAACACGATCTGCGCATATTCGGATAGCATTGCGCCGCCCTGAATCAGAAGCGCCACGCCAAACACGATCGTCGCGATGGCGACCATCATGGGAGGCGAAATTCCAACCAAACCGCAAATCACAAGTACGATCGTGACGACGCCCCCTATGGCGTCGGTAAGGCCGCCATAAGCGACCGCATTTTCATGCGATGCGATGTCTCGGGTAATCGACATGTGGGATACTCCGGCCGCAAGCCCCCGTCGGCTAGCTAGCGGCGCTTACGCCCGGGGCAAGGCCAGTGGCTTTGGTGCTTCCTTGGTTTCTTGCTTAAGCTGCGATCAATTCTTTAGGATTCAGTGGGGACCCGTCCATGTGGCGGCGCAGGACGCATTTAGATTCTGATGCAGAGCGGAAGCGCGCCCAGATGAAGCGGAAATGGCCCAGGACTAAGAACGAACAGACGTCCGCTTGACGCCGGTATCTCCGCGATCGCTAAATCTCTCGCGATGGCCGGCAGCCGCTTAAGCCGGATAGGCGGAGGCGCTCCCGTAGATAGGCTCGAATGTTTTGATCCCGCTTTTGCGCGGCGGCCGGGTCTTGTAGCTTGGCGCCGTTAGCCCCGCGGCGATGCACGTGCGTACTTGTCCCACGCGTAATCCATCCACATGGCGATACCCTTTGCCGACAAAGCTTGGCGTGCTCTCCTCACAACGCAAACCCACAAGAAGGGTGAAACAATTTCTTCTCTGCGCAGTTGTGGCGAGGATCGGTGAACTCACGCTCGGAGAGAGAGTATGAAAAGCTTTACTATAGTCATGTTGGCTTCCGCCGCGCTCGCCCTTCCCGCCCTCGCCGAGCAGCGGAATGAAGGGCAAATGTATAGAAATCAGAACCAGCAGCAAGATCGGACGCGTCAGGACTTGGGCTGGAGAGGAGAACAGACCGGTCAGATGCGGCAGGGCATCCAAGCGGAGAACCTCAGCTCGAATCAAATTCATAAGATTCAGCGCGCGCTTAAGAACGCCGGACACGACGTCGGCGATGTAGATGGCAAGTGGGGTCCGAACACGCGGCGGGCATTGAAGGATTTCCAGGAGGACAAGGGAATGGCTGTCACGGGCCAGCTCAACAGGCGCGTCATCGGCGCCTTGGGGTTCGACCCGCAGCGCTTCGCACCCGATGACGGGCATTATTTTGGTTACAGCGGAAGGGGACAGCGAGCGCGATGAATATCGCCTCCAGAGAGGCGAGCGTTGCTCACTAGCTGAAGACGCAAAACGCCCCGCCGCTACATATGCAGCGGTCGGGGCGACCATCTGGGGACTATCCGAATATCTCCAACGCAATGCGCACCTGCGTTCCTCGCCGCGGCGTTCCGCAAGGGCGCTGGCGAACTTTGACGCGACTCCAGCAGTTAACAACTTCGAAGCCGCGACTTAAAAGGAGACGCCGGTGAATGAGGATGCGCACCATAGATTCTATGCTCCTAGACGTAGCTCAAGCCCGACGTCGGAACGATTTCTTTTCGCCACCGGAATCGAGTGCAGCTATCCAACTATCGAAACCTCGAACGGACGCATTCGGCGCGATCAGATGCTGGAATGTGGCCATTACGACCGCTGGCGGGAGGACCTTAATCTCGTCCGCGAAATCGGCTGCCATTACCTTCGCTACGGACCGCCTTATTATCTGATGCACCAGGGCCCTGGCCGCTACGACTGGTCCTTCGCGGACGAGGTCATGCCCGTGATCCGGGAAATGGGGATCGTCCCGATCGTTGATCTTTGCCATTTCGGTGTGCCGGACTGGCTGGAGAATTTTCAAAATCCTGACTTTCCGCGCTTTTTTGCCGAATACGCCAAAGCCTTTGCGGAGCGCTATCCCTGGGTCCGGTTCTATACGCCGGTCAATGAAATGTACATCACCGCCGAGTTCAGCGGCTATTTCGGCTGGTGGAACGAACGGCTCGCGAGTCATGAGGGCTTTGTCGGCGCGCTCAAGCATGTCGCGAGCGCCAATCTCAAAGCGATGCTGGCGATTCTCGACGCTCGGCCGGACGCGATCTTCATCCTGTGCGAATCCTCCGAGCACACGCACGCCAACGATCCAAAATTCGCCGAGGAAGCCGAAATGTTCAACGAAAGGCGCTTCCTTACTCTTGACTTATCCTTCGGCCGCCGGATCAACACCGGCATGTACGAATATCTGCTCGACAACGGCATGACGAAGGAGGAATACGCCGCCTTCCTGCGCCATAATCTGCGCGAACATTGTGTCGTCGGCCATGATTATTACGCGACCAACGAGCGCTTGCTCGTCGATCATGACGTCAGAGAAGCAAGCGGCGAAGTTTACGGTTATTACGTCATCGCGCGCGCCTATCACGAGCGCTACAAGATGCCCGTCATGCACACCGAGACAAATCTCAGCGAGCCTGGATCAGCAGAATGGCTTTGGAAGACCTGGGCCAACATCCAGCAATTGCGTTGGGACGGCGTGCCCATATGCGGCATGACCTGGTACAGTCTGACAGATCAGATCGACTGGGACGTCGCCTTGCGCGAGAAGAACGATCGCATCAACCCGCTCGGCCTCTACGATCTTGACCGAAAAATTCGCCCCGTCGGTAAGGCTTATAAGGAGTTGATCCAACTTTGGAGCGACGCGTCTCTTTTCCCAAATGGGCCGCTGTCGCTATCCGGCGGCGTCAACACGCATGATTCTTGAGCGCCGTCCCTGCTTTTCATTCAAGGCTCGACTCGCCGTTAAAAATCTCTCCTCCGCCTTTCACCGTTCCGTTGCAGCACAACCCGCTGCTGCCTGAGCGCGGCCTTCTCTGCGTCAAGCCGGCCTCTCGACTCGAGCGGCGACATCAGAATACCCGGATAAGCGCGACGATATCGCGAGCTCAGCCAATTCACGACCTCCTCATCCCGGTCTTCAACACACACCGGACAGGGGTATGACGCAGCAAGCGCAGGCGCGGCCCGAAGCTCCGCAAGACCGAACTTGATCGCGCCGAAGTCGGCAAGCTCGCCGACGGCATGCAGCAAGCAAGGGGGAGACAGCCGGGCTGATCTATGTCGACACTCGGACCGACATGGGGAACGAATTCCACGACGCCTGCGATCACCCCCAGCGCGACGGGCGACGGGAGTTCGATCATCCAGACGGCGAAGCCACAAAGAACAGCAATCATCGCCATGCGGATTAATTGCCCAAAGAGCCAGAAGCGAAGCGCGTTGACAATGGCCTCGATCGTCTCTCCTGCGCGTGGTCGCGATTTAGGCGAGAACAGTTTGACCACGCACTCGCTGTACAAGCCCGGTTGAGTCGCCACATAGATTCCCAGTGAAACGGTTACGACAAAGGCTGCGATCAGATTGTGCTTACACTGAAAAGTGAGCGGCGATTTGGGTAAGCCCTCAAGGGGTGACTGGCGCCGGCGGCGCCCTAACTGGGCTTGCAAGGATCATCCTGCTTGAGTTGGCGATGGCGTCGCGCTTTGAACGATTTGGACAAGTGGAGCTCGTGCATGACGCGCGCGCGATCACCGGCGAAAGTCCGACATGGTGCGAACGCGAGCAACGGCTCTACTGGATCGACATCGAAGAGCCCGCTTTGCACAGATTCGATCCGAGCACCGGGGATGACCAGCGCTGGGTCATGCCCTGCCAGATCGGCGCCTTCGCGCTTTGCCGAAGCGGCGACATCCTCGCCGCCCTGCGACTCGGACTTGCGCGGATATCGCTTTTCAACCGCGCGTTCGCGGCGCTCGACGCGCCTCCCTACAACCCGCTCACGCACAGGTTCAATGAAGGCAAGTGCGACGCTCGCGGGCGGTTTTGGGTCGGCGCGAAATTTGATCCTCTGCCGAGCGCAACGGCAGAACGCCACGCGAGCGCCCTCGGTCCTTTGACCGGCGCGGCGCCGATTCATGTGCTTGACTACGGGGAGGCGCTGAGGCCGGCGCACGCGAGCGCGGTGATCGCCAACGGCATGGCGTGGAGTCTGGACAATCGCGTGATGTATTTCGCCGACACGCCGACGCGAAGAGTCACGGCGTTTGACTTCGACATCGAAAGCGGCGCCCTTTCCTCTCCGCGAGTCTTTGCGCAGTTCCAGGGATCGGACGGAAAGCCCGACGGAGCGGCGATCGACAGGGAAGGGTTTTACTGGTGCGCGCTCTATGGCGGCGGACGCGTCGTGCGCATCGCGCCGAATGGCGAGATCGAGCGCGAAATCCGTTTGCCCGTGAGCCAGCCGACCATGTGTGCTTTCGGCGACGCGGACTATCGTTCGCTCTATGTCACATCCGCGGCGCAGGGCGTTTCAAAGCAGAGCGAGCCGCATGCAGGCGGCATTTTTCGCTGCCGGCCGGGGATCGAAGGCCGTCCGCCACATCTCTTTGCAGACGACTCGCGATCATGAGGCTCCTCGTGCGCTCGTGGCCTGCCGAACGCAGCGCGACGTCTTCCGCGGAGCTCGGCGCTTTTGCTCGAGCGCGACCGGATCTGTCGATCGGCGTCTTGCGCGAGGAAATCGATCGGAGCCTCGCTGCTATTGGGCGGCCTTCACGGCCGCGCCTGGACGAAATTTCTCACGCGTAGCGCGACACCAAGGAAATCCTGCGAATGGAAAACACGACAGCTTCGAGCCAACAAAGTGCTTCGCAGAGCGACGCTCCGGTCGTCATCGTCACCGGCGCATCTGCCGGCGTTGGGCGCGCGATCGCCGCAGCCTTTGCGCAACACGGGTTCCGTGTCGCTCTACTTGCGCGCGGCCAGGCGGGTCTCGACGGCGCGAGAGAAGACGTCGAGCATCTTGGCGGCGAACCGTTCGTGATAATGACCGACGTCGCCAACCCCTGTCAGGTCGACGCCGCCGCTCGCCATGTCGTTGGTCGCTGGGGCCGCATCGACGTTTGGGTGAACGCCGCGATGGCGACCGTGGTAGGCCCCGTCGACGCCATTTCTGCAGACGAATTCAAGCGGGTGACGGAAGTCGCCTATCTCGGTTATGTGTACGGAACGCTGGCGGCGCTGCGCCACATGCGGCCCCGCGGCGCGGGACGCATCATTCAGATCGGGTCCGCGCTCGCCTATCGCGCGATACCGCTGCAGTCGGCGTATTGCGGGGCGAAATTCGCCATCCGTGGATTTACCGACTCGCTGCGCACCGAATTGATTCACGATCGCAGCGCCATTCGACTCACAATGGTTCAGCTGCCTGGCGTCAACACGCCGCAGTTCGACTGGTCGCGTATGCATTTCGCTCATCGCCACCAGCCGATCGGCGCCTGCTACGAGCCGGAGGCGGTGGCGCAGGCGGTCGTCGAGGTTGCGCTCTCAACCCATCCGCCGCGGGAGCTCTGGCTCGGCTGGCCGACTCTGCAGGCGATTGCTGGAGCGATGGCCGCGCCGGGATTCGCCGACCGATATCTCGCGCGCAACTCGTATGACCAGCAGATTTCCGACGATCCTGTCCTGCCGGGGGACCCCGACGTTCTGTTTGCGCCGGCGAGCGAGGACCATGGGGCGAGAGGTCGTTTCACGGCGAAAGCTAAGAATGATCTGATCGCGGTGGACCCGTTCCACTTGCGCAGCGGAGCGTTATTCGCGGGATTGGGGTTGCTTGCGGGAGCATTCCTTTTGGGCCGCTCAAGCGGAGGCGCTCAAGCGCGCGGCCTGCGTCGCCCGTGGCAGCGTTTGGCGAAAGCGCGCGCGTCGTCCTCGTCGACCGCAGCGTCGAACATTCTGCCCGGCGCGCCATCGCGCGTGACGCCGTCGCGGCGAAGATAGGACAGGTGAGTGGAAAGCGGCGCCGATTTCTGGCTGAGCCGAACGACGCGCGCCTTGATCACCACGCCGCGAGACCCTGAACTCAGACCGCGCAGCGCATCGAGGCTCGCGGCGCGGCCGCGCCCGAAGGCGCCGCGACTGCTTCCGCGTGCGCGAGAGCGATGCAAGCCGCCGGCCTTCTGCGTCGCCGCAGGCACGCGCGCAACGAAGCTCTTCCCTTTGATCGGCGTCTTCGATCGGATGCGGCCGGGACGAATGTTGATTTCGTCGTCACGAGAATGGCAGGAGTCCGACGAGGTGAAATTTGATGAGCCTGTGCAACGGTTTGTCGAAAGCGAGAGGCTGCGCCTCGAATGCGCAGCCTGTGCGAACATGTTGACGAGCAACACCAAAACGACCGCCCGAGAAAGCCGCAGGCTGTCGCTTTTATCTTGCCCTCCTTCGGTCGCTTGTGCTCCCTCAGCGCGTTCTTCACACAAAGGTGCAAAGAAGTGCTCAAACGCGCCACAAAATGCGAAAGAGGTTATTTTGCATTCTCCGGCGTGGCGCGCGCAACGATGATGCCGCGAAGTTGCGTTGGAACGACGGCGGACGAGCGTCCGAGAGCGCCGTCCGAATGCGTTTCAAGTGCGAAACGTTTGTCGTCTAGCGACACCGGAAAAAGCGCGTTCGGAGTCGCTTTTAGGATCCTTTCCGACTGTTTCGGCGCGTCACAGCTGTCATTTTGAGCGCGGGCGCCGCAACAAAAATCGGCGCGCAAAATGCGCTTAACGAGACATGCATTTCTGCGATCGTACCACTGGCCGCGTCGAGTGCCGGCGCAATCCTTGCGACGTAGTCCGTCGTCTCCGCCGCGCCTCTGTCGGAAACGGAATTGGCGTCGCCGCCGCTTTCAGCGCGCATGATGGCGCGCAACCAGGAAACTGGAACATGGAAGCGTCGAGACGCCTCCTGAATAGCGTTCGCGATGATGTTCTCTGGCGATCAAGTGACCGCCGCCGTGCGAATGCCGAGCGCTTGAGTATGCGCCGGCGTCATCGAGGACGCACACAAGAGAGCACCAAGAGCGAGCTTTGTGGCCGCCAATAGGCGACGCTCGGCGCGGGCGCCACGCCGCCGAGCAACGAGCCGTCGAGACGCCATGTGGTCAGACTATGAAGCGGAACGTGTTCCGGTCGAAGTCCTGGGACCCAGGATGAAGGAGGCTCAGGCACAAAAAGTGGCGTTGCTGGCGGAGCTGGAGGCGCAACCGGAGCCGGAAAAGATCGTCGGCCTGCACCCGGCCGCGCTTCGGCATTATGAGAGGCTGGTTGGGCAGTTAAACGATGTTTTCGGCCGAGGGGTTACCCCCGACAACGCGGAGGCGGCGGAGAAAATCCGTGAACTGGTCGCGAAAGCAGTCGTCGTGCCCTCAGGCGACGGCTTTGCCATTCAGCTTCAGGGACGCCTTGCTCTGCTTATGGATGCGCCGAACGCTTACCCCAATATGCGGATCGCCGCGTCGGGGGGATCGGTGGTAGCGGAGGAGGGACTCGAACCCCCGACACAAGGATTATGATTCCTCTGCTCTAGCCGACTGAGCTACTCCGCCCCGAGCCGCTTAAGCGGTCTGGAAGAATTTGCGATATAGGTCGGCGTCCCCGCGCAAGTCAAGGCTGCGAATCCGCCGCGCGGCAGGGGCTGCGTCGCCGCGGTTGAGCCTCCGCAGCGGCGGCCTCCCCCGCGCAGGTCACGGAGCGGGAGCCTTTCCTTTGCCCGCGCGCCGTGCGACAAGCCGGCGGAGCCCCCGCGGTCGGCCGGCCCGCCGCAGGCCGCCCAGTTCGCCTTGCTCGTAGGGTCCGGGTCGCGCGCCCATGTCGGTCAGACATCCGATCATCTCCATCACCGGCTCGTCCGGCGCCGGCACCAGTTCGGTCAAGGCGACGTTCGAGCAGATTTTCCGCCGCGAGCGCATCGAGGTCGCCTATGTCGAGGGCGACAGCTTCCATCGCTACGATCGCGGGGAGATGAAGGCCAAACTCACCGAGGCGCATGCGGTGGGGAACCAAAATTTCAGCCATTTTGGCCCTCACGCCAATCTGCTGCCCGAGCTGGAAACGCTCTTTCGCGAATATGGCGAGACGGGCTCCGGCCGCTACCGCCATTACGCCCATGATGAAAACGAGGCGGCGCGGCTCGGCGTGCCGCCTGGAACGTTCACCGATTGGGAGGAACTGCCGGCCGATACCGACGTGCTGTTCTATGAAGGGCTGCACGGCGCGGTCGTCACCGATGACGTCAATGTCGCGCGCTACGCCGATCTCAAGATCGGCGTCGTTCCGGTCATCAATCTCGAATGGACGCAGAAGCTGCATCGCGATCGGCATTCACGTGGTTATACGACCGAGGCCGTCACCGAGACGATTCTGCGGCGCATGCATGATTACGTGCATTATATCTGTCCCCAGTTCTCGGAAACGGACATAAATTTTCAGCGCGCGCCGACGGTCGACACCTCCAATCCATTCGTGGCGCGCTCCATTCCGACGCCCGACGAATCGATCGTCGTCATTCGCTTTCGCGATCCGCGAGGGGTGGACTTCCCCTATCTTGTGTCGATGATCGCGGGGAGCTGGATGTCGCGCGCCAATTCCATCGTCATTCCAGGCAATAAGCTTGATCTCGCGATGCAGCTGATCCTTACTCCGAGGATCCTCGAACTGGTCAGACGCAGGAAAGGCGTGACGTGAACGACACTCTATTGACGGCGGCCAAGGAAATTTCGACGGCGGACGCAAAATCCGATCCGACGCGCTACGCCAACGCCATCCGCGCCTTGGCGATGGACGCGGTCGAAAAGGCGAAATCCGGCCATCCCGGCATGCCGATGGGCATGGCCGACGTCACGACTGTGCTGTTCCAGCGCTTCATGAAATTTGACGCCGCTCGGCCGGACTGGCCGGACCGCGACCGTTTCGTGCTGTCGGCCGGCCACGGCTCGATGCTGCTCTACGCGCTGCTCTACCTGCTCGGCTATCCGGGCATGGGCCGCAAAGAGCTCGAAAACTTCCGCCAGCTCGGTTCGCCGACGGCGGGCCATCCCGAATATGGTCACGCCGCCGGCATCGAGACGACCACCGGTCCGCTGGGCCAGGGACTCGCGACCGCGGTTGGCATGGCGATCGCCGAGCGCCTCTCGGCGGCGCGCTTTGGCGATGATCTCGTCGATCATTTCACCTATGTGATCGCCGGCGACGGCTGCCTGATGGAAGGCGTCAGCCATGAGGCGATCGACCTCGCCGGGCATCTGAAGCTTTCGAAGCTCATCCTCTTCTGGGACGACAATTCGATCTCCATCGACGGGCCGACGAGCCTTGCGACCTCGACAGACCAGATCGCGCGTTTCGCCGCCGCCGGCTGGCATGTGGCCCATGTCGACGGCCACGATCCCGAAGCGGTGGCGCAGGCGATCGCCGCCGCGCAGGCCGATCCCCGGCCTTCGCTCATCGGCTGCCGCACGCTGATCGGCTATGGCGCGCCGACCAAGCAGGGCAAGGAAAGCTGCCACGGATCGCCGCTCGGCGCGGCGGAGATCGACGGGGCGCGAGAGGCGCTCTCCTGGCCGCATGCGCCCTTCGAATTGCCCGACGACGTGCTGGAGGCCTGGCGCGCGGCGGGACGGCGCGGCGCAAAGGCGCGCGAAGCCTGGGAGGCCCGACGCGCCGCGTCGCCCAAAGGCGCCGCCTTCGACGCCTTCATGAAAGCCGACGTCGCGGCGGAAATCGCCACGCCGCTCGCGGAGTTCCGCGCGACGCTCGCGGCCGAAAAGCCGAAAATCGCCACGCGCAAATCCTCGGAAATGGCGCTCGGCGTCATCAACGCCGCGACGCAGGCGACGATCGGCGGCTCGGCCGACCTAACGCATTCGAACTTCACCATCACCAAGGGCATGGGCGAGGTCGCCCCGGACGATTTTTCCGGCCGCTACATCCATTATGGCGTGCGCGAATTCGGCATGGCGGCGGCGATGAACGGCATTGCGCTGCATGGCGGATTCGTTCCTTACGGCGGCACCTTCCTGGTGTTCTCCGATTACGCCCGCGGCGCGATCCGCCTCTCGGCGCTCATGGGCCTGCGCGTCATCTATGTGCTCACCCATGATTCGATCGGCCTTGGCGAAGACGGGCCGACGCATCAGCCGGTCGAACATCTCGCGGCGTTGCGCGCCATGCCGAACCTCAATGTGTTTCGCCCCGCCGACGCCATCGAGACCGCCGAATGCTGGGAGCTGGCGCTGGCCAGCCGGCACACGCCGTCGGTCTTGAGCCTGTCGCGGCAAAATCTGCCGACGCTCGAGCGGCCGATTGGCGAAAACCTTTCCGCCAAGGGCGCCTATGTGCTGCGCGACGCGGCGGGAAAGCGCGACGTCACGCTGCTCGCCACGGGATCCGAGGTTGAAATTGCCCTCGCCGCCGCCGACATTCTGGACTCGCAAGGACTGAAGGCCGCCGTGGTCTCCATGCCTTGCTGGGAGCTGTTCGAGGTTCAGTCCGAGGCCTATCGCGCCGAAGTGCTGGGCGGCGCGCCACGCGTTGCGGTCGAGGCGGCGGTTCGGCTTGGCTGGGACCGCTGGATCGGCGAGCGCGGCGCCTTCATCGGCATGAGCGGCTTTGGCGCAAGCGGGCCCGCCGGCGAGCTGTACAAGCATTTCGGCGTCACGGCGCAGGCTGTGGCTGACGCGGCGCGCACACTAGTTAAGGCGTAAGACATAGCGGAGGCGACAATGGCTCTGATCACCCTGCGGCAACTGCTCGATCACGCCGCCGAGCACGACTACGGCGTTCCGGCGTTCAATATCAACAATATGGAGCAGGGCCTCGCCGTCATGGAGGCGGCGGCGGCGGTCGACGCGCCGGTCATCATCCAGGCCTCGCGCGGCGCGCGCAGCTACGCCAACGACATCATGCTCGCCAAGATGATCGAGGCGCTCGCCGCGATCTGGCCGGACATTCCGCTCGTCATGCATCTCGACCACGGCAACGCCGAAGCGACCTGCGCCACCGCCATCCGCTTTGGCTTCACCTCGGTGATGATGGACGGTTCGCTGAAGGCCGACGGCAAGACCCCCGCCGATTACGATTACAATGTGCGCGTCACCCGCAGCGTGGTCGACATGGCGCATTGGGTCGGCGCCTCCGTCGAAGGCGAACTCGGCGTACTCGGTTCGCTCGAGAGCGGCATGGGCGAAAAGGAAGACGGGCACGGCGCCGAAGGCAAGCTTTCGCACGACCAGCTTCTCACCGATCCGGCGCAGGCCGAGGATTTCGTCGCCCGCACCAAGGTCGACGCTTTGGCGATCGCCATGGGAACCTCGCATGGCGCCTATAAATTCTCGCGCAAGCCGGACGGCGCCATCCTGGCGATGAAGGTCGTCGAGGAAATTCATCGCCGCCTGCCGAGCACGCATCTCGTGATGCATGGCTCGTCGTCAGTGCCGCAGGACTTGCAGGACGCCTTCAACGCCGCCGGCGGAGAGATGCCGCAGACCTGGGGCGTGCCGGTCGCCGAGATTCAGCGCGGCATCAAATATGGCGTGCGCAAGATCAACATCGACACCGACAACCGCATCGCCATGACCGCGGCGATCCGCGACGTTCTTGGCAAGCACAAGGGCGAGTTCGATCCGCGCAAATATTTGAAGCCGGCGATGGAGGCGATGCGCGCCGTCTGCAAGCAGCGCTACGAGGAGTTCGGCACGGCGGGCCAGGCCTCGAAGATCAAGCCGATCCCGCTCTCGGAAATGGCCAAGCGCTACTCCAGCGGCGCGCTCGATCCGCAGTTCGCTGGCAAGAAGGCGGCCGAGTAAGGCGGGGCGCCCCTTCCTGCCAACGTCGGTAGAAGGGGCTCACGCCACATAGAGGGTAAGTTGAACGCTAGCTTAGAAGATCGCTTGCTAGGGCTGGAATTACAGGAGAAGGAGTTCTTGCACCTTTTAGCCTCGCTTATTATTCCGGGTACAGAATTTACGGCATTTCAGCTTCACGCTTATCTATTTGTTTTCGGCATTGGAAAACGAACGGTCGCACAGTCAGTAGGGTTTCGATCGATGATTGGCGCTCGTAATTTTATTTGTGGTGCCGGACTGCTCAGAATGCAAATTGATTCTGCGATGAGATTAAACGCTGTAAATCTTGTCCAGGACGTCGCATCCTTTCTTGATCAGTGGATCGCCGGTAAGAAAATTTCGATGCTTAAATCCGATACTGGGCAGAAACTGACAGATTTTTATCTGGTCGAGAGACTTGGTGAAATTTACCCTTGGGTGCCAGATGTTTACTCACAAACATCGTCATTTATACATTTTTCGTCGCGACATGCTTGGGCGACCGTGACTAGGGTGGACGAAGAAGAACGGGAGTTCCATTTTCAGATCGGACCGCACGAAGACAATCACCCCGATGAAGCTTTCTTGGAGATTGTCGATGCGTTTGCAGCAGCGAACCAAATGATAGGCGACTTGACGAAAGGTGCCTTTGTCCATCATCGAAAGTGAGAAACGCCATTGGCCAACGACACACTCATCGCGCCCTCGATTCTCTCGGCCGACTTCGCGCGGCTGGGAGAGGAGACGCGCGCGATGGCCGACGCCGGCGCCGACTGGATCCACCTCGACGTCATGGACGGGCATTTCGTGCCCAACATCACCTTCGGGCCCGGCGTCATCGCCGCGCTGCGGCCGGTGACGAGTCTCACGCTCGACGTGCATCTGATGATTTCGCCCGTCGACCCCTATATCGCGGCTTTTGCCGGAGCGGGCGCCGACGTCATCACCGTCCATGCCGAGAACGGGCCGCATCTGCATCGCTCGCTGCAGGCGATCCGCGCTCTCGGCAAGAAAGCCGGCGTGTCGCTCAATCCGGCGACGCATGAGAGCGCCCTGCAATATGTGCTCGACGACATCGATCTCATTTTGGTGATGAGCGTCAATCCGGGTTTTGGCGGCCAGAGCTTCATCCCCGCGCAGCTCGACAAAATCCGCGCCATCCGCGAGATGATCGGACGGCGCGCGATCCGGCTCGAGGTCGACGGCGGCGTGACGCCGCTGACGGCGCCGCAGGTCGTCGAAGCCGGCGCCGACGTTCTTGTCGCGGGCTCCGCGGCCTTCCGCGGCGGGCAGCTCTGCTATGCCGACAATATCGCCGCGCTCAGGCGCGCCGCGGCGAGCGCCGGCGCGATCGTCGTATAGCGCGGGCTCGCGGCGGTGTGATCGGGTTGCACCCCGGACGCCCCGGCAGTTGATTGTCGCGGCGGGGCGCGCTATCGCCTCACCTACGCATTGGGGCGTCGCCAAGTGGTAAGGCAGCGGATTTTGATTCCGCCATACGGAGGTTCGAATCCTCCCGCCCCAGCCATGCATTCCTGGAAGTTTAGATCGGACGCGGACTTATGGAAAAGGGCCGGGATTTCGGGGCATTCGTGCGAGGACTGGCGTCTCAGAGACTTTATGGAGCCGGAAATCCCGGTCTCAATGGCGTGATTCCGGCCACAGTCTCAGTCGGCGATTTTTCAATGTCCGGGTTTTTCGACCGACGCCGCCCGAGACTGGTTCGCTTCGCACGCAGACTGGTTCGCTTCGACGCGGTTCGGTCGGCGAACCCGGATGTTTATTCACTATGTCATCCGTTCCGGATCGAGACACGACGGGGGCATGAGACGGCGCGGCGCCGGCCGCAATCGGACAAGATCGTGATTGGGGATTTTAGCTGAGGCCGAGCATTCGCTCTTGATCCGCCCAAGCATGAGGCAGAGCTTGTGTCATGCTGGAGACTGTCACACCCGAGGGAGTAGCGCCGTCGGCGATCGCCTGAATGACTTTTGGCGAGAGGAACGCCAGGACGGCCAAGCGCCGGACATGACGTTCGGCGAGACCTTCGTCGGCAGCGATGTTTTCGAACGATGCGGTTTGATCCGAAAGGATCGTCTCCATCCATCCGCGTGAACGCGCAATCGCCTTCAGCAACGTCTCCCGCGTTTCGGAATCGATCGTCTCTTGGTCCGTTGGCGCATGCGAAATTCCCTTCTGGGGCGCACGTTTTGGAACAAAGGGGATCATCAGCTCGGGCAATTCGTTCGGCGCGATTTCAGCGTCCGATAGATCCGCTTCCAGTTCCGGCTCTCGAAGCGTGATCGCGATCCGATCGGATCCAATGATGATCCGCTCGATCCGGGCTCGAACCAAATCGCGATCGGAGGCGCCATCGTTCACGTTCAGCGATTTCCTTAGAGCGTCGCATATAAGTTGTTCGATGTCGGGCGCCGACACGCGGGAGACGGTTCCTGCTTCGCCTTTTCGATTCTGTAGTAGGGCGTGAGACACGTAATAGCGGTAACGCACCCCCTTCTTGTTGGCGTGGCTAGGGCTCATCGGATTGCCGCGATCGTCGAAGATGAGGCCGACGAGCATGGAGGAGGAACGTGCTCTCGTGAGCTTTCGCTTGACCGCGCCTTCGGCCAGTCTCACCTGCACCGCGTCGAAGAGATCGCGATCGAGGATCGGCGCGTGCTCGCCCTTGTGGATTTCTCCGCGATAGGCGATTTCGCCGACATAAAAGCGATTTTTAAGCATATGCGCGAGCGGACCGACCATGAAGCGATCGGCGGCGATAATTTGCCGCTCGCGAGCTTGCGGGGTCTTGGTCTGACGCCCTCCCGATCGAACGCCGCCGCCAGTTCGCCTATTGATCCAAGGCGCAGATAGTCGGCGAAGATTTTCCTCACCAGCTCCGCCTCGTCAGGAACGACTTCAAGCTTCTTGTCGATGCTACGATAACCAAGGGGAACCGGGCCGCCGACCCAGATTCCCTTGCGCTTGGAGGCGGCGATCTTGTCGCGGACGCGCTCACCTATGACCTCGCGTTCAAATTGAGCGAAGGACAGCAGCACGTTCAGGGTCAACCTTCCCATGCTTGAGGTGGTGTTGAAGGACTGGGTGACCGAGACGAAGGAGACGTCGAACTCATCGAAGAGCTCGACCAGCTTGGCGAAGTCGGCGAGCGAGCGCGTCAGGCGATCGACCTTGTAGACCACGATGATGTCGATCTTCCGGGATCGGACCTGCTCCAGAAGGCCCTGCAACGCGGGACGTTCCAGCGAGGCGCCGGACAACCCGCCATCATCGAAGCGATCGGCGACGAGACGCCAGCCTTCATGGGCCTGGCTTTTGATATAGGCCTCCTAAGCTTCTCGCTGCGCGTCGAGCGAGTTGAAGGCGAGGTCGAGATTGTGCTCGGTCGACTTACGCGTGTAGATCGCACAGCGCTGCTGAGGCTTGGCGGCGGCCGTTTTCATGCGCTGCGGCCCCGATTAAAAATGGGAGAGGCGGCGGCTCGCGAGTCGCCGCCTGAGCGTTGTGTGGGAAGGGTCGGCTCGGGCGTATTCCTGCCGGGGCGAATTGAGACCTTGTCGGCAGGGCGCGCGATTGGGTTGTCTTCTCCGCGTCTGGTAACCGCTCAGATTCTTCGGCGCCTCGCAGACCAAAGAAGCGGGGCCCATTCCAATTTGTGCCCGTGATCTTCAAGGCGATGGTCGACAGGCTCGGATAGATCCGTCCCTCCCAACAGAAACCGCCGGGGACAACGAGCACCTCCTGCGCTTTGCCCTGATACTCCCGGACAATGACGGAACCGATCTTCAAGCGTCTCGAGGGCGTGGAGCCCTTCTTGGCGACCGTCGTGAGTAGCCGCCGCAGAGGGGTCTCCAATCCGCCGAGACGCTCTTCTTGCAGCCAGTGTGCGAAGGCGCGGGCCATGAGGTCCTTCGTAAATGCGGCAGGCGGTTCGTGCTTCCGCTTCTCGCGCCACATCTCGCGTAGCTCTTCGATGTTCATCGCCGCGATACGGGTAAGCTCCGCATGGATGTCAGTGGCGTCCGGCAGGCCCACTGGACGCCGCCGCGATGGGGACCGCGTCATCAGATCAGGCCCCAGTCGGGAAGGGGCGATTCGCGATCCGATAGAGCGATGCTCCAGGCGTCTGCGGGATGCGTTCCAATGCAAAACCACGCTTGCGAAGCCCTGTCAGAGCCGCTCGCGTTGTATGCGGCAGCCAGCCGGTTGCTTTGACTAGCGCATCCATTGTCACGCCCTGTTTCTTCGACAGCATGTCGACAATGAGAGCTTGCTTGGATCCCGTGCGTGGGGCTGCGCCAGTCGAATACTCTTCCGGTTGCGCAGCAGCGCTGGCCCTTTGAGTCTTCGCGACGGCGCTGGCCCGCGTCGCTTCTAAATCGAAGCGATCGGAAGGCGTGGCGTCGTCTCCGACCCTGATCGCGTCGCGGCCGGCGCGCGTGATCACGAGACTGATGTTCTTTCCTTCTGCTTCGCGCCAGACCGGCATTCCGCGCTTTGACCGACTCTCCCGCATGAGTTTACGAGCGACGAGACTCGATCCGACTTTCGCCGCCGCCGCGTTGCCCATGCCACACGGCGCAACGGCGACGCCATCATCCCGCGCGGCGGCTTTCGAGAGCACGATCAATTGATTGTCAGTAAGTTTCTGCATGTTCCCCTCCGTCGTAAGCAACAGCAATCCGCTGTCACTGACACGACCCCGCCACGGCGCTGTGCCGGCGGGGTGAGGAGAAGGGCTCCGAGCTTTGCTTGCCCGTCCATGACCTCAAGCAACGCTCTTCGTTCGTCGCGATCCATGTGCAGACGACGAGTTCCGGGGCGGAAGAGTCCGCGTATTGGTCAATGACCGCGCGTTCGATCTCTGCCGCCGATACACGCTGGATCGGGCAGGCCTCGGGCCCAATCTTCAGGACGCTGGTGGTCACATAATAGCGATAGAGCTTGCCTTTGCGCCGCGTATGGGTCGGCGTCAAGGCGAGCCCGGTCGGCCCGGCCGACTTTCAGGAAGCGCTCGAGGATCGTCCTCACGATCTCCGCTTCCCGTTCTTCGAATCCATCAGTGAACGCGACAGGCGGTCGATCTTGTAGACCACGACCACGTCGACTCGGCCGTCTGCGATGTCCGCTAGCAACCGCTTCAATCCCGGCCGGACGGCTTGTCGCTAGGCCGCCCCCGGCTGAAGTGCGGGCTCGGGGGGTGGGTCAGGCCGTTCCGAGGCGATCGAAGAGGTTGAAGCGCATATCGGTCTTTTCACTAATACGCTGCCGGTCCGCTGCAGTTGCGTTCCAGCAACTGTTTGACTATGTCGTCGGCTTCAAAAATCGTGAGACCGACGAGAAATTGATGGTTCATCTTCCTGCGCGCTCAACAAACGAAGATCGGCCCTGATCTTTTCCCACATTTTGCGAAGCTGTCGCGTCGGCCGCACTAGCCTTCGCCTCTTCAATTAAGTTGGAAAGCTGCTTTCTAAGAACACGCCCTTCAATGTGGCGCCCATCATAGCCCTCGCGCCCAAGGCGCGCGATGATCTGGCCAATCCTGCTACACGCTCCGGAGCGTGCAAGGTCAAACGCTCGCTCGATTGCTGTCTTATTCGGATGCATGGCTGTTCTAACGCGGAGCCCAACTGGTCGGCGTCAGTCCGATCATTGAGAGATAGGCGTCATTTGGCTCCCGGACCCGACGCGTCAATGGGCACGCCGAACATTTAGCCGACGTAAAAGCAACTCGTCATGACAAAGTAGATCGCTTCGTCGTGATCTGACGGATCGGAAATGTCCGACGGCGCCGGCGCGGCGTCGCAACCACCTGCGACGGCTGCATCCGCATGTTGAACGAGGATGTGATTGATCTCTTTGATCGCGAAAGTGTCGGTACTCCGGTATTATGAGGCCATGACGGTCAGGAATTTCTTTGTGCGAGGCGGATCAACCTTTAGATCCGTAATACGCTCATACTCGCCCAGGCGCTCGTCGACACGGTCCGGGATACTCTGCTCCTGCTTAATTCATTTCGCCGTAGCGCAGCTAGCCGATCCTTTTTCCATAATTTTGCGTTCACTCCCGAAGAGGTCATCGGACGTTCGGTTTCCGAGATTTTAGACGGCTCGAACTGGCGTCGCACAGCCTTCACCGATCAAAAGTAGGATCGGCGAGGCGTTGGCAGAAAATTGGCGAGGGAGCATCTCACAGCGCTCCTAATCGAGCAGAGCGGTCCATAGGCGGCAATGACACGCCAGGTCGCCGCCAACGGATCATTGAAAGCTCGGCCTTGTCTGAAACGCCAGATAGGCCCATATTTTTTGCAAGGTCGGCCGCCATTTTGGCAAAGTCGGCTTGGTGGAGACGCCACAATGATCGAAACATTGATAGGACTCATCTTTCTCGTCATCATCATCGGGGTTTTTTGGTGGGCCGCGACAACCTTGCTCCGCATCATTCCTCTCGCGGAGCCATTTCGGACAGTTGTTAACGTGCTCGTCGTTTTGGTCGGGGTGTTCATTGTTCTTTATGTGGCGCAGATGTTCCTGGAGGCAGCCGGCATTAAAGTGCCATGGCCCAAGATTGGCGAAGCGAAGTCAATACACTTGGTCATTCCTACCTAAGCGATCTGTTCGTAAGACATGTGCTCGCCCAGCTGCAATCGCTCGAGTGCTGGTTCACATGTCTCCTAACCCAGGTCGTTGGGGGTTATGGCGCGCCCCTCCGGAAGGCGTGCGACGAAATCGACCATCTGATACGCAGAAGGGGATTCTTCAGGGCGCCGCACTTTCGAGATCGCCTCGTCATCAACGCTTTGCTTCGTCATCTTGAGCATGGACGCGGATCGCGTCGATGAATCGGTTTCCAGCGGAAAGAACTTCACGCCGCCGCCAACATTTCCCGCGCGCGCACGCGCGCCAAGATGGGTTAAACTTTAGTGCGGTTGCGCCAAAATCCACTAAACCTGCATTATCCGCGAGGGTTCGAGAGGAGAAACGATCATGTCGTCACCGTTGGCGCGCATGGCGCTTGGAGCTGTAGTAGGCGCGGCGGGCGTCGCGCTATTGGGCCCGCACATAGCGCGACGCGCACGTCCGGCCGCGAAAGCCGCGCTGAAAGCAGCGCTGGCGGCAATGCACGAGGCGCGGATAAGGGGCGGCGAAATCGCCGAAGCCGCCGAGGATCTCTACGCCGAGGCAAAGGCGGAAGCGGAGGCCGAAGCCGCGGGGGGCGCGGCGCCTGTCGAGTCCGCGGCCGTTCTTGAAAAAATCAATTCCCCGATGAATCGTGATGACGCATTTTCCCATCCACCCGAGGAAACGGTCATGACAAAGCAACCGGGACTCGACGGCCGCCATCGAGACAAGAACGGCAGAATCAGCAAGAAACATGGCAATACGCTCATATCCACATTGCGTCAGACCTATGGGGCCGGATTCGCTCCGGGGCGGTCTGACGATGAGAGATTGGCAGATGTTCTGCACGACCTCGACGAGCCGTCTCTCAGTCATCTGATCCATGACGTGCAAAAGCAATCGACTTGATTCGTGTTTGATGACGGACGACCTCGACACCCATCATTGGATTGAGCAGCAGCAAATTGCTTTCGTCGCTTTTTGGTGCTGCTGGAGTGTTGCTGACGTTTCTGGTCAATAATGTCGCCGACATATTATTGTTACGAAATTCACCGACTTCTTTTTTTGTCCGTCGGCGTCTCCATATGATGTGCTCGACAGATATTGTGGACAAGCCAAAGCCGCCATCGCACTGAAGGAATGGACATCATGGATATTCAGACGCTGCTCCTCATTATTATTGTTGTTCTCCTGCTTGGCGGAGGCGGTTGGTACGGCCGAGGACGTTGGTTTTAGACATGAGGCAAGCGCCCGCAGCGGATCCAGTCTGAATTTAATAGCGCGCCTCCTGGCGTTGTGATGTTGTCCGATCTTGCGGCAAGAGCCAGCCATTCGCCTGGGCGCGACCCATCACCGGATCGCGCCCCAGCAGCGAAAAACCGAATTTAGATTACCAGTGAGGATATCGCGATGAAGGGCTTTGTCGAAGACATTGAGGAACTGACCGAGGAGAACAAGGACTTCCGACGCGTTCTCTATACGGGCAAGCACCTTCAATTGGTGCTGATGGCTCTAAAACCCGGGGAGGAAATCGGAGAGGAAGTCCACTCGGACCACGACCAGTTTTTTCGGGTCGAAAAAGGCAAGGGCGAAGTGCTGATTGACGGAGTCCGTACGAAGATTAAGAGCGACGATGCGATCATCGTGCCCGCAGGCGCCCGCCACAACGTCATAAACACGGGTGAAAAGCCTTTGAAGCTCTATACCATTTATGGCCCGCCGGATCACCGGGACGGCGTCGTCCGCGCCACTAAGGCGGAGGCCGAAGCTAGTGACGAGCACTTCGATGGCAAGACGACGGAGTAGCCGCTCAAGGTTGTGCGCGGCAAACCGATCGCCCCTTTTTGCCTGCCGCCTCGAGCATCGGCCGCCGTCCCGAACCTGACTGCGGCCACCGCGAACTCTCGGCAGACAGAAGCGCAAAAAATCAGGTTAAGGATCTGATGTCGCGCGCGGACCTGTTCGTCCTTCATCGCTCTACTTTTCTACGAGACGCGAACCTCTCGACGACGGCGTCCGTGGGGAGACTCGAACGAAGAGCGCTTTTGACCTCATCCGGCGGGATAGCCGCCGGATACTTCCTGACCTCGCCCCAGAATTCTTCCCGATCTTCGTCGGGGCAGGCCACGAACGGCAGCATCCAGGCGTTCTCATCGAGCAGCGTTGGCCTTGGTTGGTCCAGACCCTTCCGGTACCCAGCGGCAATGGCGCTCGCGGCGTCGTAGTTGCTGAACGCCACGCCCGGAGCGAGCCGCACGCTCGTCGCAAGTCGGACAAGGTCAAGGGGATATGGGATGACCGCCGCCTCATCGAAATCATTCACGCCCCACACCAAACGACCTTCGGCTCGCGCCACGTCCCGAAGTTTTCCACATGAGTAGCGCCAACGCTAAGAACGGCTGGCGCATCACTTAGATCGGCGCAAATTTTCTCGATTGTCTTCGCCCATCGGAAGAATGTGGCGCGAAGGAAGGTGAAGGCGTCCTTCTTCATCTTCTCGTGTTTATGCTCGAGGTCTGCTTCAACTACTTGGCACTGGTTACGAAGCCACGCCTCGTATGCATCGCTGTCAGCCCGAAAGGACATATCTGTTCTCCTCGCTCAATCATCCCGAATGTCTCGCGGAGTTTGGATCAAGAGATGTGGCGCCGGCTCAGATCAATGTTTCGAGCTGAGAGTTTGGTTCGCGACACATCGCTCGAAGTGTCATCATTTCGCGGCGCCCATGCCCTCCCGAGCTTTTCCGCCCGCTTCGAGACGCTGGGCGGCGAGCCGATAGGATACGTAATATTTATAGATGTTGCTGACGTATTGAACGGGCGTGAGCCCCGACACTTTCGCCGCGCCCACTTCGACATTATTGAACCAGACGTTCGGATCGAGACCCGCCTGCTGCGCGACAGCGCGGAACTTGCGCAAGGCGCCAGGGCCGGCATTGTAGGCGGCGAAGCTCATCAACGTCCGATTCACCGGATCAATCGCAGGATCCGAAACATACGTATCGGCAAGATAGCGGAGATAGGCGGCCCCGGCGTGAACGTTGCGATCTGGGTCACGATCGACCCCAGTGATTCCGATGGGTGCGCCGGCCGCGGTCGAGGGCTTGATTTGCATGAGGCCCACCGCCCCAGCCGAGCCGCGTCGGGACTGGTCGAGGTGAGATTCCTGATAGGCTTGAGCGACGAGCATCAGATAGTCGAAATTGTATTGTGCGCCGTAACGGCGAAAGAGGTCGATAACAGCGGCAAATTTTCTAGCCTCGCTCTCGTCAAGAGCGTTCTTCACAATCCGCTTGTCCGAGAAATAGCGTCGCCGGATCGTGGCGCCGAAGCTGGTGATTGCGCGATGCGCCCCGATGAATGCGTTTAGCGCGGACTTGAGCTTCGGGCTGTTCTTGCGAATCGCCCATGCGACCTCCCCGCCTTCGCTAACGACAAGGTCGTTGCGTGGAAACGCTCTGGGAAAGATCTGGGACCATATTGTGGCTTTGTGATCGTCGACGACAACATAGGGTAGCAGTCCGGCGTTCACCATCTCGATCAGATCTTCATCCTCGAGGTTCTCATCGATCGGGATGCTTGCAATCGGCTTCAGGCCTTTGGCCACAAATGTGTCGCTTAGCCTCGCAAGATGGTCCGCATAGCTGCTTGAAAGGCGCACGTGGATCTCGCGTCCGCTGAGGCTCTCTATCGTGTCCAGTCTCGGCGAGGTGGGGCCGGTGACGACAATCTCCTTGACGTTCTTCAACCACGGATCGAGGAAGTCGACGACGGCCAGACGCGCGGGCGTAATTGTCAAATTGGCTCCGACGGCGTCTCCTTTGCCCTCGTTCAACGCCTGCAAGAGGCGATCGCGGGCCGTTGGAAGGAAGGCGACATGGAAGCGACGCGTCTCGGATTTGTGTCGCGCATTGATCCAATCCTCGAGTGCGCGACCGAATTCCGCAATGACGCCCATCTGACGGCCGCGGTCCATGAAAAAGAGGGTCTTGCTGTAAGGAACAAGAATCCGAAGCGTCCTTCGCTTCAACATCGCAGAAAAATCGCCTGTCCAGTCGCGGGCTCTTGGAAGCGTTAATCGCTGGCCGGTCACGGTTTGCGCCTGCGTAAACGAAATCGATCCGATCGCTAACGCAAAAAGACACAGCAAAGTGACGATCCGGGTGGGCATCGACGGCCTCAGACGAAATGGCGACGGTTCGAGCTGCTTCGGCGGCGACGTCCGACGCCAAATGCTTGCAATATATTGTGCCGGAGTGCTCGAGCGCGAAAGTCATGTGTCGCCATTGGCGACGACAATCGCGTTTAGAGCAGCGAAAGCTTGGCCGATGCGAATTGAACGTCAGAATTCTGCATCTGTTCGCGTCAGCAAAGCGCGCCTGTTAAAGGGCGCGAGAAAATGAGCATCACAAGTGACGCGACGTGATTGAGGCTTGCAGCTAGGGCGAAAGGCTGGCGCGGCCTTATGTCTCAATCATTGCGCTACTGAGCTTTTCCGTAATCGACTATCATCACGCTATTAACAAATCGGGAGACGCAATGCGGAATACCGCGTTGCCGACCGTAACTGGAGGGAACCGACCATGGGCAGCACAACCGACAAGATCAAGGGTGCGGCAAATCAGGCTGCCGGGACAGTCAAGCAGGGGGTCGGCCAAGCAGTGGGCAACCCGAATCTTGAACTCGAAGGCGCCGTGCAGGAGCTCAAAGGCGAAGCTCAGGAGGCCGTCGGGAAGGCTAAGGACGCGGTGAAGAAGCTCGTCGACAAGGCCTAACCTGACTTCATCACGAGCGCGAGAAAGGCGACCTTAAAGGCCGCCTTTTCATATTCGCTATCATCATTGAATAGTGCGGGGCCCGAGAACCCGTGATATTCAAAAGAATATCATTCAGAGCGTTGCGTCATGGCCAAGGAACCAAAAACTTCAAATAAGGATAACCCGCTGCTCCGCGCCCTATCCAGATGGGAGAACGAGGGCGGTAGAACCGATGCAGATCGGGAAAAGCGGGCTGATCTGGCCAAGGAAGAAGAAGCGCTCATTTTGCAGTGCTTGGGAGCGGCGGTCATCAGCCGCTGGAATAATCTACCGACGGAAGTCCAGCGGGAACTTTTCGCGAGCGCCGCTTCTGTCGGCGAGCCGCTCCCCACATCGGACCTGAAGGAGCAACTCGCTCGCTTTCTTCACAGCCACAAAGATTTGTGATTGCGGGGATAGGACCGACTGCGTTTCGCGAATGACCGGGCGTTATTTTCTTCTACCGTCAGAATGCTCAAACAACCGCGCCGAATATTTCCCCGTTACCGGCCGTTAGGGCCATCGCCAAGGCGCCCCAGAATGTCACTCGTGCTGTGGCGCGCAAAACATTCGCCCCGCCTGCTCTTGCGCCAATGGCGCCCAGAAGAGCGAGAAAACACAAAGACGCGCCGGAGACGATGGCAACAAGATCATCAGCAGGCGATACGAGGACCATGAGTAAGGGCATGGCGGCGCCGACAGAAAATGCTGCAGCCGATGTCAGTGCGGCTTGCACAGGACGCGCCGTGGTGATTTTCGAAATCCAAGGCGGCAACGCGCCGAATAATGTGCCCTCGAGTCAGAAATGCTCGGGTTCATGATGGGGATCTCGCATCAAGCTGGATCTCGCGGTCGTAAAAGCGCTTGTCAACATTGCGGCGGGCGGCGTGGATGATGGTCGAGCCCGGCGCTTCCTCGCAGAGCAGCTCCATCAGCCGCATCTGACTGAGGTCGTCGAGCGCCGAGGTCGGTTCGTCCATGATGATGATGTCTGGCGGCCTCAGCAGCACGCGCGCGAAGCCGAGCTGTTGCTGTTCGCCGTCGGATAGCACATCGCACCAGCTCTGCTCTTCGTCCAGGCGCGATACGAGATGAGCCAAGCCGCAAGCGGCGAGGATCCTTTTGGTGCGCGCGGGGTCGGGCGGCGTGTCGCCGCATGGATAGTCGAGCGCATCGCGCAGCGTGCCCCGCGGCATATACGGTTGTTGCGGCATGAAGGCGATGCGCGCATCCTTCGGACGCAGAATGCGGCCGCTTCCCCACGGCCACAACCCCGCCATGGCGCGGATCAGCGTGCTCTTGCCGGCGCCAGGATCTCCCTTCACGAGAACCTTCTCGCCGCGTCCGATCGTCGCATCGGTGTCCGCGAGCATCAACGCGCCGTCATGCTGGGCGATGGAAAGCCCGCAAAGATGCAATGCGTCGTCGTCGCTGAAGGCGAGATCAATCGTCTTCTCCTCGGCTCCGATCGCGAGCTCGTCGAGGTCATCGAAGAAGAGGTCAAGGGCGGCGACGCGCCGCGCCGAGGCAAACCAGTCCGCGAGGCGCAGCGAATTGTCGGCGAGCCAGTTGAGCGCCAATTGCACCTGTATGAAGGCGGCCGCCGCCTGCATGAGATCGCCGAGCGACATTTCGCCGGCGAGATATTTCGGTGCGCCCAGCATGAGCGGGATGGCGGGCGCGAGCACGTTATTGCCGCTCGACAGGAAGAGCATGCGCGCCTGTCGGCCAATCACCGCAACCCAGCGCAGCGCAACCTGACTGAATCTCGCATAATGCCGCTCCCGCTCGGCGTCGTCGCCGCCGATAAGCGCGATTGTTTCGGCGTTTTCGCGAGTATGCGAAAGTTCAAAACGAAAGTCCGCCTCTGCGGCCGCCTTCGCCTCGACGCGCGCGACGAGTGGGCGACCCAAAAGCAGCATGCCGAAGGACGTCGCGGCGGAATAGCTGACGACCGCGATCACAAGATAGCCCGGGATCGTCACGCCCCCAATCGTCAGCGAGCCGCCGATGAACCACAGCACGCTGACGAACGAGACCGCCATGAGCAGAGCATTCGTGACGCCCGTCGCAAAGTCGACGAAGAGCTCGATAGCGATCCGCCCGTCCTCGGCAATGCGCGCTTCCGGATTGTCGACGAGCCGAAGGACGCTGAGCTGATAAAAGCGGCGGCGCTCCATCCAGCGCCGCACGAGCGTCTGAGTCAGCCATTCCCGCCAGCGCAACTGAAAACGCATGCGCATCTGCAGCAGCGCGACGCTTGTCAACGCCGAGGCGAAGGCCAGCGCCAGCATCAGGCCGATGCTGAGAAAGATCAGCCGCTGGTCCTTATTCTGCAGGGCGTCGAAGAAAAACTTGTTCCATCGGTTGACCGCGATGGCCGGGACGAGATTGAGCAGCAGGCAGGCAAAGAGCCCCGCCACGAACAGTTTCGCTTTGCGGCGCGTCGGGCCGGTCCAGAATCCAAAGGAGAGGTTCGTAAAGTGGCGCAGGAGCCGCGCATCGACCGCGGTTGGAACAATGCCGTTAGTCATATTCGTTCTTAAAGCTCAACTTGGGATGACCGGCAATGCGGCATAGATGGCCCTGCATCTTGGCGCGATCGGCGCCTTCATGTGAGACTATCGCTGTCTGGCTGTGAACTCTTATGTGATCGTTTTTCTCGTGCATTTTGATGGACGCCGTCTGGCTTCGTGTGAAGCGAGGCCGAGGAGCAGACTAGCGACGTTCACCGACACACGATCGCAGATAGGACCGTGAGTGACCTGGGACGCGAACGAAACTCCCTACTGGAGCCATAATTCTTCCGAGCTGGCCGCAGCTTTGGAGTCGGGTCCCAACGGACTATCGTCCGATCGCGCCGCTGCGCGGCTCTTAAGCGTCGGTCCCAACAGCGTCGAGGATGCGCCGCGCCTAAGCGCGCTTCGCCTCCTTCTGCGCCAATTCCAAAGCCCGCTCGTCCTCATCCTGGCGTTCGCCGCCGCAATCTCGCTGGCGCTTCAGCAATGGGTGGACGCCGCCATCATCCTGGCGATCGTCCTGGGCAGTTCGCTCCTCAGCTTCTTTCAGGAATATCGGGCGTCCACCGCGGTCGAAGAATTGAAGAAGCGCCTGGCGCTGACGTGCCGTGTGGTGCGGGATGGGGTGGAGCAGACGGCGCCGGTCGGCGCGATCGTGCCCGACGACCACATCCTCCTCTCGGCGGGCAATCTAATCCCGGCCGATGGGCTCGTGATCGAGGCGCAGGATTTCCTCGTCAGCGAGGCGAGCATGACCGGCGAGTCGTTTCCGGTCGAGAAGCGGGCCGGGATAGTTCGCCCCGACGCGCCTATCACTGAACGCACCAATGCCGTCTTTCTCGGCGCTTCGGTGCGCAGCGGCACGGCGAAGGTCCTTGCCGTGAGCACCGGCCGCCGGACCGAGTTCGGCGCTATTGCGGCGCGGCTGGGGGCGCGCCAACCCGAGACCGACTTCGCCCGCGGCGTGCGGCAGTTCGGTTATCTCCTCGTTCGCGTGATGATTGTCATCGTTCTCTTCGTGCTGACCGTGAACTTGTTGCTCCACCGCCCGGTGATCGAGTCCCTGCTGTTCGCCGTGGCGCTCGCAGTCGGTCTGTCGCCTGAGCTCTTGCCGGCGATCATCAGCGTGACCCTTTCGGCCGGCGCGCGGGCCATGAGCAAGCGCGGCGTCATTGTCCGCCGGCTCGACGCCATCGAGAACCTCGGCAGCATGGATATCCTATGCACCGACAAGACCGGCACATTGACCGAAGGCGCCATTGTTCTGCGCGACGTTCTCGACGCCGGAAGCCAGCCTTCGGATGAGGTGCGACGGCTCGCCTTTCTCAACGCCGCCTTCGAGACCGGCATCGAAAACCCGCTCGATGAAGCGATCGTGACTGCGGGCAAGGACATTGGGCTAACGACCCGCGGCGCCGTTAAGATCGATCCCCAGCAGAAGGAGCGGATCGTCCGCGCCCTGCAGCGGACTGGTCATTCGGTCGGATATCTCGGCGACGGCGTCAATGATGCGCCGGCCCTGCATGCGGCCGATGTTGGCATCTCGGTCGAGACGGCGGTGGACGTCGCCCGCGAAAGCGCCGACATCATCCTGCTCGACCGCGACCTGGACGTGTTGCGCTCTGGTGTGGAGGATGGTCGGCGGACCTTCGCCAACACGCTAAAATACATCTCGATCACCACGAGCGCGAATTTCGGGAACATGGTCAGCATGGCGCTGGCGGCGCCGCTGCTGCCATTCTTGCCGCTTGCCGCCAAGCAGATCCTGCTGAACAACTTCCTCTCCGACGTGCCGTCGATCGCGATATCCAGCGACAATGTCGACGCAGACCGGGTCTCACATCCGCAGCGATGGAGCATCAGCGAGATCCAGAAGTTCATGATTGTCTTCGGCCTGATCAGTTCGGCCTTCGATATGTTGACCTTCGCGATGCTGCTCCTGATTTTTCACGCCGGCGAGGCGACGTTCCAGACCGCATGGTTTATGATTTCGCTGCTGACCGAACTCGCGGTCGTCCTCGTCCTGCGAACCCACAAGCCGGCTTTTCGAAGCACCCCGAGTCAGTTGCTGTTGTGGTCAACGCTTGCGGTAGCGGCCGCGACCTTCGCCATCCCCTTCCTGGGGGCGACGAGCTCGGTGTTCGGCTTCGTGCCGCTCTCGGCGATTGAGATCGGCGCCGTCGTCGCCATCGTCCTCGGCTATATCGCGGCGACAGAAGTGGGCAAGATATGGTTCTTCTGGTCCATCAATACTGCAGGTTTTCCGAAGCCGATCAGAGCTCGAAAGACCAAGGCGTCTGAGCCCAGACCGCATCCTCTTGGGCCTTTCATGAACGTGCTCGTCGCTACGGGGTTGGTCGTGGGAGGAGCCCTCGTCTTAATGGGAACGCTCATCTTGATAGGAACGCTTGTCCAACTGAGCCTTCAGCCGCATGAAGCGTTAAAGCCGGTCTTCTGGCCAAACAAATAACGTAGGCAGACCGGAGAGCGCCCGCCGCCATCGCCATAATTGCGGCGGCGCAATCGCGCGACCGCCATTAACCGTAAGAAAAAAACCATGAGTAGCTTATCGTCTCAAATATGCCTTCCGGCTCTTACGGAACGTCTCGCTCGCTTGTTGCGCACTCTCCTTGTCGGCGTCGCGCTCGTTGTTGGCGCGACCGCCTTGCCGTCAATCAGCGCCGCCCGGGATAGGGTGGCCTTTTCGTCGTCCGTCGAGCCGGGCACGATTGTCATCGACGCGCGCCAACGCAAACTTTTTTTCGTTGAGGATGAAGGCGTCGCAATTCGCTATCCGATCGCCGTGCCAAAGAGCAGCGAGCAATGGTCTGGCTCCGCCACGATTATCGGTAAATACGTCAATCCCGACTGGGCTCCGCCATGGATTGTAAAACGCGACCATCCGGAATTGCCGGCCCTTATTCGCGGCGGTGCGCCGAACAATCCCATGGGCGCTCGCGCGCTTACCCTCAGCCGCTTCCAGGTGGCGATTCACGGGACCACCAAAAGGATGCGCGCATCGATCGGCTCCGCCGCCTCCTACGGCTGCATCCGCATGTTGAACGAGGACGTGATTGATCTGTTCGATCGCGTAAGCGTCGGCACGCCTGTTATCATGAGGCCATGAGGGTCACGACCTCCGCAGTCGGGCATCGGACAGCGCGTCGTGATTGTGAACGCGCGAGAAGTCTTAGGAGCGGGGCGCGCTCAGCGTCCTTATCCCACCGAAGTCGTCCCCACTCGGTTTACCGCGAGGCCGGTAGCTGTTGCGGCCTCGCGTCGAATTGTGGCGCAGGAATAAGGCGCGCGCTTTATTGGCAGGCCCACACCCAACCAGCGACGGGGTCCCACTGCCAGCACGAACTGCCGCCATACCCGTAGCCGGGATAGCCGTAGCCCGATGCGCCCGCGATTCCCGCGCCGAGAAGTCCGGCCGCGGCGCCCGCGACGCCAGCCGCTGCGCCAACCGCGGCGCCCGGAATGCCGTAGCCTCGGCGATAATAACCGCGGCGATAACCCCGATAGTAAGCGTGTTCGAACGACGACGTTAGTTCAACGCTCGTTGGACTCGCGGCGCTCATGGGGCCAGCCAAAACTTCCGTCGGTAGAGCCGCCAGCGCGGTCACCCCGCATAACGCGGCCAGAACAGATTTCACACTCTTACACATTTCGACCTCCCCTTTTTCAGAAACACAGATTTTGAGAAACACAGAGTCGAGTCCGCCCCAACGCGGGCGCGCCGCGCGCTGCTTCTGCGTCCCGAGAGGATCAACTAGGCCCAAATGTGAAGTTGTCGAGGCCTCGGTGTAAATCAGGTTTCAATTGTGACCTTTCGAAAACTTTCACGACAGTAAAATCAGCGCTTTGAGCATGTGACCCTACGCCGTATTACGGCTGGGGATTTTGTCGCAATCTGATTTCGATTATGTGGCCGTCATGTTGATCGTCGTGGGCTTGTTATGCGTGGCGGATCTGGCTGCTTCATTGCGCGCACCAACTGTGGAATCAGCTCGAGTCTAAAAAAACTGGAAACGCTCTAATAGCGCGGGGGCGTGTTACGGTCGTGAGCCGAGGCGCGACCTGCTAGCCAGTCTGACGAGGGAACGCCTTTTGTAGCAATCGACGACCGCCTGATAATCCCCCCGCTGAACATGGCGTTTCAAAGGGAATTCCATCCACGAAGTTGCTTAGCCCTTCGGGATGTTCGTTTACTTGATGCCGCTATAGAAATGAAGGAGACCCAAGTAGCGGAAGCACCCGGGCTATGATCGCTCCCAAACAGACGAGCACCACTAGCAGCTTGAGTAGCTGTGCTAGCCGCGCATCGGGACAGAATTTATCGATCACCCAAAACAAGATCGCCCCAAGGACGACGATAATAAGGATTCCAATTATGAGCGTTAGCACCGCAGTCTCCCGGTAAATTTACGGCAATGTCCAAAACTCATTGCACTTGCGTCGATTTTTGGTGACGCGCGCTTGGGCCAGCCCTCGGCTCTCGCCTAATGAAGAGCTTACCACAAGCTGTTTCAAAATTTCGCATTTGCGTTGAGTTTTGGCAACAGGAATTCATGAGACGCCGATGCGCCTCGGCAATAACGAGCCGTGATGCATCGGAGACGTGGTCCTCCGATAATACGAAAAACGCCTATGATCAGGCGCAGGTTGGACTGAACGAGGCCACGATCGACTCTGCAGTAAGTCCCCTCGGTCACGCCGATCGCGCGAATGGCGTCCGCGACTCGTCGTTATGACATCGACACATCCGCCTGTCGCAACTTGGCGACGAGTATCCTCGGGCTTGTGACGCCTGCTCGGCATTGCGATCATCGTCCCGTCACACGTCGGCGTGAAAAATCAGGAGCAGCATCGCGAAGGTCAACATATCGA
>Ga0351889_10062_pt1 | contig 42686 bp, 40 predicted proteins | sample TotcelFGM3001M14_FD_206767 | JGI IMG/M metagenome (GOLD analysis project Ga0351889, IMG submission 206767) | Enriched cells from coal bed in the Powder River Basin, Montana, United States - Total cells FGM rep3 HSBNCT.FGM.300.1.M14 ...
AGATTCTGCAGCCGGAGCACAACGGAGCGTACGTGCTCTACCGCCTCATCCACCTTGCCCTCTTTTAGCACCAGCTCCAGGCAGGTCTTGAGCGTCTTCGAGGTCAGACCGCACCAGTCCCGCCGCACCGTCTCCATGCCTCTCACCTTGATTCTATCCTTCCAGCCGTCGCCCCTCGGTTCGAAGACCCAGAGTGCGTAGCGTTTCTTGGCCAAAAAGATGCCGCGCCGGGCGAAGGCCTCGAAGACCAGCTCCATGGGCTCGGGGAGAGAGGAGGTAACAGTTTCTGCAATCTTTCTGCCTATCAGCTCAGCATCTTCGAGCGAGATTGCCCCCGCCCCAGGCCCGGCGGGCCGCAGACGCACAAAGACGCTGTCTGTGTCTCCATAGACCACGGAAAGGTCAAAGCATTTCTCTGCCGCCTTTCCGAAAGGCAGGGCATCCTTGAAGACCACCTCTCCGTCTATCACGTAGGCTGAGCCGATCTCATCAATGATCTTCTTGGTGCGCAAAATGTTCTCCCTGCCAAATGAGGTCACTGCATTGGCCAGTGCCAGGCTGTAGAGCCGGGCGCGGGCGTATCCCGAGTAGCCGTAAAAGCTGTTGAGCAGGATCTTCATGGCGTTTTGCTTGGCATCCAAAAAGCGGCGCTCGTTCTCGCCGGCCTTCTTCATCAGATTTTTGGTCGCTGTCCTCTCATCGAGCAGCTCCCGCAAGACGGCTGGCATGATGCCCGGTGAGACCTGGGGAGAGACGAACCTGCCGCCCGAGGGGGCAGTTATGATGTCTTCCCCCCCCGTCTTTGCCACACTGTCTACAGCCGTTATACCCTGTGTCAATACGGTCGTGTAGCAGAGGTTATGGGCCATCATAATGGTCGGATAAAGGGATTTGTAGTCCAGGATGACCACATCCTCCACCAGCCCCTTCTCCGGCACCAGGACGGCACCTCCTTTCAGGCCCTCGTTCTCTACATGGCGCTCATCCGAGATGTCTGAATCGGGCTTGGGCGGCACTACCCGTCCCCTTTCCCGGAAGCGGCGTAGGAGCAGGTTCTCAACCATCCCCGACTGTCCGCCGTTCACGATGTCCTGCAGCAATGATCCGCTGGCCCGGGAGAGTGCGATATACTTGTCCATGAGCCGCAGGTCGAGGAGCATGTGCATAGCCAGTACGGCATCTCTTCGGGAGTAGCTGATGAAGCGACGCAGACCTTCGCCGCTCTCCGCCCAGAGGGCTTCGATCTCTTTGGGGTCCACATCGTACTTCTCCATTTTGAGAAGTTCGGCGGCCGCGTTTCTGAGGGTGTACTGCTTGAGGCTGTAGGAGGAGCGGATGATGGGCAGCAGGTCCACCACCACCCGACCGGTAATGGAGACATCGGTTCTGCTTACGATCTTCCTTATGTACCAGGAGCTGCCGTCCCGGCCCACTCGCGCCTCCACGTGATTTTGCCTGGCTCTTTCCTGCAGATAGGGAAAATCGAACTCATTGGAGTTGTAGCCAGCCAGGATATCTGGATTGTAATCCCGAATGATTGATGCAAACTGGGCTAAGAGATCGTACTCATCCTGGCAGGCTCTCGTGTCAGAGCGAGGGCAGTCGATATTCTTTCCCACCAGCACCAGATCCTTTTGGCCCTGATACGCCGGCTCAAAGGCCATGCTGATCAAAATGACTGGCGACTTTTCCGCCTTGGGCATCTCCCCCTGATCGGGCAGGCACTCGATATCAAAGCTCATAATGCGCAGTGGAGCATTGGTCTCATGCTGGACCGGATGCAGTGCCTCAACGTGAATCGGTGGTAGGGCCGAGGCGAAAGAGGCGCCTCCCGTTGCGGCGCCGCCTGTGGTCCATTCCGGAATGGGGGCCTCCACCCATCCCATGCCACCCAGGGATCGGTCGATGAGAAACCTGTTCTTGAAGAGAATGTCCGTCTCGTAGACGGCCTTGATACCGGCCACCTCTTTTGCCCTTTCCCTGAGACTTCTCACCTCTTTGGGGTCGTGAGTGGTGATCTTAAGCATCTTCTGGGGGATGGTCTGAAAGCCGATGGGCAAAAAGCGCTCCACCTCTTCTACATCCAGTCCCAGCGCCCGAAGATCCTCCAGGGCGCTTCTTGATAGGTTTTCCTCCACGCTCGCATAAAAGTAGGGGCGAAAGCCTGCTACCCGACAGGTAACGCTCCAACCATGCGGGGTCGTGCCGAAGAGCTGGACCAGTGGATTTCTATCAGAGTCATAGGTGTAGTTGGCGTCCAGGATCTGGAAGATCATTGTTTATAAATGGAAATTTTGGCTTAAATAGCTAATTGTGCCAGGAGCATTACAGCTAAATATGTACATGAAAAACAATATTGTTGGATAGTTGCCTGGAGAAACGATGACAAGAAAGACCGGTTTTTATAATATCGCAAATTTGCACATTCTGGCTATAATCCTCATCCTTCTCACATCACAGTCCTTTACAGCTTTGTCCTTTGCAGCGGCTGATAATTCGGCCCTCATGAAGTTGATCTCTCAGAATGAGGATCCACGAATGGGCGTGAAGGACCTTGCGTTCTTTTTGGCCACACACGATTTTGATGCCGTCCCTAAAAAAGACCACGTCGAAGTCAATATCGATGGTAGCATCTACAAGTTGGTGCCCAATGGTCAATTATCCGGGCTGGCCAATGTAACCGTAGCGTCTCTATAAATAAACCAGTTTAAGTAATAAGTATTGCAAGTACTAACCAATTGATAGGGAGATTAAAATTATGCAAGCCTTGGTAAAATTCATTATCGGATTTCTTCTGATAGCGTTTTTGGTTACTGGTTCCTTAGCAACTGAAGAGCAGACTTCGAAGCAAATTCTAATTCTTGCCTCCTACAATCCCGGCTTGAGATGGACCGATTCCATTGGCAGCGAGATAGAAAATCAATTGGCCATATTCTACCCCACTGCAGAGTTCTCTTTTGAGTATATGGATACCAAGAAGCAGGCACCCACAAAGACCCGCCTGGCCGAATTGCTGGAATTATATCAAAATAAGTACAAGAATCACCATTTCGACGTGATAATCAGTTCGGATGACGATGCCTTCCAGTTCTTGCATAGCTACAGAGATGAATTGTTTTCCGGCAGCCCGGTGGTCTTTTGCGGAGTAAACTTCTTCGAAGACAAGATGCTGGCCGGTAAGAAGGGCTTCACGGGCGTGGTGGAGGCGTTTGATCTCCCCGGCACCCTTTCTCTGATGCAAAGCCTGCATCCGAAAACAACGCAAATCGTTATAGTAAACGACCGGACCGCCACCGGCAAGGCCAACCGGGAGGTCGTGAACCAGACTCTTCCCAATTTTAGCAAAAATATTAGCTTAGATATCTGGGATAATATGACTGTAGAGGAGCTGCAACGGAATGCGTCTGCTCTGTCGGAGGGCAGTTTGCTTCTCCTCTTAAATTACAATCGCGACAGTGCTGGAAGAGTTCTGACTCACGAGGAGAGCGCATGGCTCCTTCGAAGTTCGAGCTCTGTTCCGGTTTATGGTACTCGGGACGTTTATATGGGCTTTGGTGTGCTTGGCGGTGTGATTACGAGCGGTCCGGTCCAGGGCAGCCTGACCGCGGATCTTGCTCTTCGTATTTTGCGGGGCGAATCTGTGGACCGAATCCCTGTTGTAAAAACGCTCCCCGAATCTTATATGTTCGATATGATTGAACTGCGACGTTTCAATATCAGTCTCTCAGATATTCCGCCGGGGAGCGTCATCGTTAATCAGCCATTCCACCCTCGTGCCAATTTCGCTGGTGAGAACCTGAGCGGCTTGGATTTGTCCGGGACAAACTTGAATAATTCTGAGCTGCAAGGATCTAACCTATGCGGGACGAACCTGAGCCGGTCCTTTTTGGTACAAGCCCTCATCACCAACGCCAAGCTTATCGGAGCTAATCTCAGTGGCGCATTCATGCCAGCCGCTGATCTTCACGGCTCCGATCTCTCCCATGCCGATCTCAGAGGTGCCTACTTGCCCATTAACTATTTGATATACTCAAATCTGACTGGAGCGGATCTATCTGGTTCCTATATGGATCAGGCCATGGTGGATAATTCAACTCTAGTTGGTGCTAAGCTGAATGGCGCCAGCTTGTGGGCTGTGAAAATTAACTATGCAAATCTTACCGGAGCAAGCTTCATAAGAACACTCATGGAGCGTTCTAACTTCCAGAATTCCCAATTGTTTGGTGCTAATCTGACCGGAGCAAGCCTGGTTGGGGCTAACCTGATTGATGCGGATCTATCCGATGCGGATCTTTTTAAAGCCAACCTGGAAGAGGCCAGGGCGTCTGGCGCAAGATTCGTAGGTGCAAACCTTAGCTCTGCCAATCTTATGGCCACTAACCTCAGCGACTCCAATCTGACGGGTGCAAATCTCATCAATTCCTACATGAGGCGGGTCATGCTGAAGGATGCGACCCTGAATGGTGCCAATCTGTCTGGGGCAGACATGGTTGGGGCTAACCTGATTGATGCGGATCTGTCGGATGCAGATCTTAATGGTGCAGATATTTCGGAGAGCCGCTGTCACGGCGCAAAGTTCGTCGGCTCTCGGTTAATCAATTCTCGCATTGGGTTTGCTAACCTGACTGATACAAACCTCAGCATGGCGAACCTCTCTGGATCGTATCTTGCTTCTTCGGGTTTGGAAGGCTCCGATCTCTCCAAAGCGAATCTCTCCGGTGCAAATCTCAAAAATTCCTATATGCACAAAACCAAACTTATTGGAGCCGATCTATCCGGCGCTAGTTTACCCGGAGCGCATCTGGAAGATTCCGATCTATCGAACTCTAATCTTGAAAACGCCGATCTTACCGGCGCATTGCTTAGCGGGTGCAATCTGACTGGTGCCAATCTGAATGGAGCCAGGCTCCTGGGTGCGGATCTTAGCCTTGCAGTCCTGGAAGATGCATATATGATCCGGACCAACATGATTGGTGCCAGAATGAGCTGGGTAGATCTGAGCGGCAGCAGTCTCACAAATTGCCAGTTCACCAGATCTGAGCTCTTTGGAGCCAATCTGAGCAATTCCGATCTGACCGGTTCGGACTTCACTCGAGCCTATTTGGTGAGAGCGAATCTATCTGGTTGCACTCTGGTAGATGTCAACTTGGATTACGCCGACCTTACCGGCGCAAATCTGAGAAATGCCCGTATGAGCGGAGTCAGACTAGCGAACGTATTTCTCAATGATGCCGATCTATCGGGCACGGACCTCACGGGATCTTACCTTTATGGCATGACCCTGAAGGAAACTTTTTGGGGCGAGGCGAGCTTGAGATCGTCTCGCATAATTTTGTTGAACTTTTTGGATGCAGATTTCAGTGGCGCCGACTTAAGGAATGTCCGTTTTGCCCAGACCTATATGAACAACACCAACTTTTCCGGTGCGGATCTGAGTGGTGCCGTCTTTGAGACCTCGGCCTTCGAGAACGCGGATTTTACGGGTGCGAATTTGCAGGGAATCAGGTACGATTCCATAGCGCTTGGGTTTTTCGCCGTATCCAAACTCGACGGGGCCAAGATGAGCGCTGATCTGCAAAGGGATCTCGAAAAATTGCAGTCAGGGAAAATGACCTGACCAGCATTTTTTTGATAATAACCTTTATCATTTTCTTAGGGAAATCAATTATACACAGGTGTGGAGTTAAATGGAGCTGGTCTGATTGAAATGCGTGTCGATTGTAATTCTTTGTGCTCTTTTCCTGGTTGGCCTGGCTGTAGCAGGCAGCGCAGCAGCCGTTAATGAATCGGGAAAATCCGAGCTGGATCTAAATGTGACTTTGCTTGATTTTGGCCCGGTTGGGGACCATGGCTGGACGTATGAGGCCCATGCGGGCGCATCCAAAATGGCCCAGAAGCTATCTTTTGTTAACCTCTCCGAGAGAGAGAACGCTGCGGGTCCTGATGCACCCCAAATTTTGAGGGAATACGCCAATAATGGAGCTAAGCTGATATTCTGTCACAGCTATAACTTCATAGATGCCATCAAAGAAGTCGCTCCCGAATATCCGGATGTTATTTTCATGTGGGGCGGCGGGACGGAAAAGCTGGCTCCCAATGCCGGAGTTTATTACGGGAGGATTTATGAAGCTTCGTATCTTGCCGGAATAGTGGCGGGCAATATGACCAAGACGGAAAAGATTGCGTTTGTTGCCGCCCTTCCCACATCCCAGGTAATTATCGGCATCAATGCCTTTGCCAAGGGAGTCGCATCTTCCAATCCTCGCGCTAAGGTGTACGTAGAGTGGATCGGGGACTGGTACGATCCAGGAAAAGAGAGGGCAGTGGCATTATCACTTATCAGCAAAGGATGTGATATCATAACCCATTGGTCTGATTCCGATGCGACGGGTCAAACGGCTGATGAGATGAATATCTACTTCATATCTTTTGGCTCAGATGTCGGCAGGTTCTCCCCTCGTGTATATCTCACGGGCGCTGTTTGGAACTGGGAGCCCATTATGACCGATATTGTAGATTCTGTGCATAACGGAACCTGGGATTCTCGCCCCGAACAGGATTGGTGGTACGGACTGGCAGAAGGTGGAGTAAAGCTGGCACCTTTCGGTAATCTGGTGCCAGGCAATGTCAGATCTCTAGTGGATAAGAAGCAAAAGGAGATTGTGCAGAAAAAACTGGCAATTTTCCCGGATATTCGTGATGAAGAGCTGAAAACGATGTATTATCTCGAACCTAATGTTGTGGGTGAGCTGCCAAAACCATGAGTATCACGCAATTCTTAACTCCTGCCTATGCTTGAGGAGCATTAGGCGTTTTCCTTTTTCTGGATTGATATGACATTGCGAACATACTAAAGCTGCCATCACTTTCTCTTGGCGCTCTGATCTGCTTTGTTCAGGCGAACGCCGCCCGCCTCTTGCAGATGCTTTTCCAGATTCTGAGGCGGGCTTTTGCTGATGGGGATTTTGCAGGAGAAAAAGGCTCCTTCCTTCAGGAGGGCATAACAGAATAAGCCCAGGTCCCTGTCGTAAACCACAGAGTAGCCTTCTTCCGTCTCGTATTGAGCATAGAACTCGTCACCGTAGACTATTGATTTGACTTCCTGCCCCTTCTCTTGAGGGAAGGTCAGCTTCTCACCAAATATCGCGCTCATTAAATTAAGGACGACTTTGCGGAAATTTTCCCTGCTCCCTAAAATATCCTCCGGAAAAATATTTAAGTTTTCCTGCAAGGCCGTAAGGAATATTGGTGCTTATCATCAGCATGCTTTTCGAAACCCTCTTAAGGGCCAAATCCGTCCCCCTTTTATGAAACCAGGCCACAGCCCGGAATACCTCATCTACGGCGCAGGAGCCATAGGCAGCGTAATTGGCGCATTTCTGCATAAAATCGGTCGCAGTGTGACCTACGCCGGCAGAGGCAAGCATTTTCGTGTCTTTTCGGAAAAGGGATTAAGGATCACGGGCATCTGGGGAGAGCACTTTGTCCCGGCAGAAGATGTGCAGATACTTTCCATTCCTGCTTTAAATAAGCAATTTTCCATAATATTGCTCTGCGTAAAATCAAAAGACACAGAGGCTGCGGCGGCGGAGGCGGCACCGCTGCTCAAAGAGGATGGCATCATGGTCTCCATCCAAAACGGCCTGAACAACTGGGAGGCCATCGCCCGTCAGGTGGGAGAAGATCGCACCGTGGGAGCGCGCGTCATCTTTGGAGCTGAGATTCCTGAGCCGGGCTGCGCCAGGGTCACCGTCAACGCCGATGATGTTCTGCTCGGCGAGCCCTTTCTGCCTGTGAACCGCCAGCTCTTAGTGGCATTACGGGAGGATCTCTCCCTCTCCGGCATTCCCTGTCGAATTGTGAGCAAGGATGACATCTGGGCGGCCATCTGGGGAAAGGTGCTCTACAACTGTTCCTTAAACCCACTGGGTGCATTGCTTGAGGTGACTTACGGAAAACTGGGGGAAAATGCGGAGACGAGAGGCATCATCAAGGTCATAATTGAGGAGATCTTTCATGTGATGAGGGCCAAAGGGGTAAAGGTTCCTTATCAGGATGCAGATGAGTACTATCATTATCTAATGGAGAGGCAGCTTCCTCCAACGGTTGATCACCGTGCCAGCATGCTGCAGGACATTCTTTTGGGACGGCAAACGGAGATCGATGCCTTGAACGGGGCCATCTCCCTGTATGCCCGTGATTATGGTATCTCTGCGCCCTACAATGACCTTCTCACCGCACTGATAAAGTTCAAGGAGAAGAAGAAAGCTTTTTCACCCATCCCTGACCATTACTAATAGGAGTGTGGAATTATTGGCCGGGAGTGAGAAGATGCAAGAGTTGACCGACATACTGAAAACCATAACCGAGGAGATGCAAAAGGCTTTATCCGCCAGGACTGCCGTGGGAGATCCGGTTACTGTGGAGGGCAAGACCATCATCCCCCTGATGAGCGTGGGCATGGGCTTTGGTGCAGGTTCCGGTTCAGGAAAAGAGGATGTTTCGGGCGGAAGCGGTGGTGGAGGGGGACTGGGCATGAAGCCCGTTGCTGTGATAATAATCGATCAACATGGCGTAAGAGTGGAGCGACTCAAGGAAGCCCAACACACTTTAATAGAGCACATGGCAGACGCCGTGCCAAAGCTCCTGGAGGGCCTGGCCCGCAAGAAAGAGACGCATGTGCAGATTAAGGGCGATGATGAGAGTTCCTGAAAATGCACAAATGGGACCCGGCCGATTACCAGAAGAGTTCCTCCGCCCAGTACAATTGGGCCATGGCTCTAATTGCCGGGCTGAAGCTTGACGGCGATGAACGGATACTGGATATTGGGTGCGGAGACGGCAGGATCACTGCCCACCTGGCCGGCCTGGTGCCCAATGGCAGCGTCCTGGGAATAGATCTCTCCCCGGAAATGATCCACTTTGCAGCCGGCAAGTATGGAGATCATCCCAGTCTATCCTTTCAGGTAGGCGATGCCTCCGACCTGAAATTTGCCGGGGAATTTGATCTGGTGGTGTCATTTGCCTGCCTGCACTGGGTAAAGGATCATTTGTCCGTCCTGAAATCCGTCCGGAAAAGCCTCGTGCCTGGCGGCCACTTTCTCATGCAGTGCGGGGGGAGGGGAAACGCTGCCCGGATCCTGGATCTTACCGGCGATCTTGTCGCCAGCCCGTCGTGGAAGGAGTACTTCTCAGGCTTTTCCTTTCCCTACCACTTCTATGGTCCGGAAGAGTACGGGGTCTGGCTGGCAGAGGCGGGCCTGCGGCCCCTAAGGGCGGAGCTGGTTTCTAAGGACATGGTCCATCAGGGTCAAGAGGGCCTGGAGGGCATCATCAGGAATACCTGGCTGCCCTACACGGAAAGGCTGCCTGCCCATCTGCGGGACAAGTTCGTAAAGGAGATCGCGGGGAGGTATCTGGAGAGGTATCCTCTGGATGAGAAAGGCAAGACTCATGTGCAGATGATGCGCCTGGAAGTGGAGGCAGAAAAGCTACGCGCAGGCGAGGCCGCATGCCGCTAATTGCCGCAGGCGTCAGGAAGCCATGGTGCTTCTTAGCCTGAAAGCAATATATGTGCGCTTGCCGCAAAAGGCAGGAAAATGTGCCTCATTAATTAATATTTTTTATAATATATGTGATGGTTGTTACTCTCAGCTAAATATTTAAAGATGTAGTTTGCATTATCTCTTATGGATCTGACCACGCTGCTCCTAGTTCTTCTGGCGGTATTCATATTAATAGGATTCTATTTTATTACTATATACAACCGTCTGCAAAGTTTGAGAAACGGTGCTTTAGCTACCCTATCTCAGATCCGTGTGGCTATGAAGAAGCGACTGGATATGGTAGAGCAGCTCGTGGACATGGTGAAAAGCTACGCCCATTTCGAGAAGGAGACGCTGGAGAAGATCACCAGCATGCGGACCAATCTATCTGGCGCAGATCCAAGAGACATTCGCAAGATCAACAGTGAGAGCTTGAGCCTGCTCTCCGACATCAAGGCTGTGGCGGAGAGCTATCCCGCCCTCAAGACCTCTGATACGGTTATCAATACCATGAATGCCATTCGCGAGGTGGAGGATGAGATCTCCCGGCACAGGTACACATACAACAATATCATTCAGGAGCTGAATACCATGATAGACACGCTGCCTTCCAGCTTCGTCGCCTCCTCGGCTCGGTTGCACAAGCAGGATTACCTCAGCTTCGAGGAGGATGAACTGCGCCGGGGAGGCTATCTGACATCCGAGGAGATCGAGCCGCACCGGCCGGATACGGGATGGAAATGAAATCATGAACGAAAGATATCGGATAGCTGCAAAACGGTGATGCAAAAATGGGTGAAGAGCGTCAAGCTGCGGCCTTGATTGGCCTGGTCTTCCTTGTGGCTCTTGTTGGGCTCTTCTTAACCGGAGGCATTCCCGGAATGGGGGGATCGTTTGCTCCAGGCATCAGTCTGGGAGATGTCTATGTGGACAGCTACAGGGCCGATATTTATTTGAACGGGACCCTGGAGGAGCAGTTCGTCTATGACATCGGTGCCTCAGGAAAATATAAAATGCTCTATCGTTCCTGGAAAATGCCACTATCCGAGCAAAGTCTGAATTCTCCTTATGTATCCTTGCTAAAGATTTCGCCGCCACAGGGCAGCGTGCCTTATATGAAAGACCAGGCCGGCAAGGTGACGCCCCTCTCGGCTCAGGCGAAAGATTACACAGGGATTATCGCAAATCTGGCAGAGACTAACGAAGCTGGATGCCTGCAGCCGCAGATGTTTTCCGCGGGAAAGTACCGCATCGATTATCTTTTCCGCATTCATCCCTTCCTGGAATGCGATCAGGAATTTTGCCATTGGAATTTGAGGCTGGCAGACGATCACCTCCCTTACCGGCAGGTTTCCGTCTACATCCATGATCCCGATAATCTGCTGGTCCAGCTCTTCCCCCATCCGAAGATGGACTATAGCCGGGAGGGTGATACCTGGGTCATCACCGGCAGCAGCCCTAAGGATAAAATGATCGAACTGGAGATGCTTTTGCGGCCCCAGGCCTCTCGCTATATCGATGGTTTCCCCAGGCAGGTGACGGACGTAAAAGGGAAGACCCTTTCGGCTCAAGGATCGGACTATAACCTGCTCCTGCCCCTGCAGGCATTGATCCTTTTCTTTCCCTTTGCACTCTTGGCCGTATACTACCGATTCGGGCGAGAGAAGCGCTATATTGTTCCCAAGACGTTGAGCTATGTTCCCACCAAAAGAAAGCCTTGGCTGGTAAACCTGGTCTTTAAGGGAGATGCATTTGACTTCGACAAGGATGGTTTCTATGCCACTCTTCTGGATCTGCACCGGCGCAATATTGTAGAGATAGACTCAGTGACCGGCACAAGAGTGAAGTTATTGTTGCCTGAGGAAATAGGCGAGGACGACTACGAGCAGAGTGTTCTGAATTTCTTGAAGAGCAACTCCATCAAGGGAGTCTTCAATGCTCGAGCCTTTGAGGATAACATAAAAAATCTGCAGAAATCCGGCAACACATCGCGGCTGCATGAGATGCGCAAGGCGATGGATGGCCTCCTTAGATACAGTAATCGGGATGCAGCCTGTGAATTTGTGTCGGGAAGAAGCCTGCGGTGCTTTGGAGGCATTCATTTCCAGCCAAAGTATCTGATCTTCATTCTCTACTTCGCTTTATTCATTTTTTTCTCAATAGGAGGATTTAGCATCCTGTCCAATCCATTGGTTGTGGCTCTCCTTATCCTGCTGGTCCAGTCCTCAGTGGTGGCCTTTGCCCCCTCCGCCCTTTTTGGCCGGTGGAAGCAGGACTACTATAAAGAGAAGATGGAGTGGGATGCCTTCCGGGATTTTTTGTCCGACTTCGTCATGATAAAAAAGTACGCGCCTGAGGACCTGGCTCTCTGGAAGGAATGGCTGGTCTACGGCACGGCCCTGGGGGTGGGTCATAAAGTGATGGAGGCAATGGCCGACCTGAACATTCACGTCCCAGAGGCGGTGGCCGTGCAGAGCATGCAAACTCACTTCAGCCACGCCTATTCCGCCAGCAGTCCCCAATCGAGCGGCTCAGGCGGGAGCGGCGGCGGCTTTGGCGGCGGAGGAGGCGGAGGCGGGGGTGGCGGCGGTGCAAGGTGATAGTCCTATATATTTTATATTTAAGTGGATATGACCATCTAACCTGATGCTGGTGAGCGCGCGATGGTAGAGACCTCTCGGTACCCAATCCTAGCTTGATTCTCCCCGATCGAAAGGTTTTTTATTCTCTAATTCCTTCCTCTTGGAGAATGAGCGAGGGAACTAACGATACTGAGAAGAAGGGCTTTGCTAAGCAGAAGCTCGAACTCAAGAATAAGCTGGATCTTAAGAGCAAGCTGAATCTAGATGACGTGGATCTGGGCGTCACCATGCCTTCCACGAATGTAAACGAGTACATGCGGGTTTTAAGGCTGGCCCGAAAGCCCAGTCGTGAGGAGTTCAATATGATCGCCAAGATTTCCATGGCCGGCATAGGCATCATTGGTACCTTGGGCTTCGTCATATATGCGCTGCTCACAGAGCTGCCTAAAGCCTTCTAAAAAAACTTTAAAAATTTTTAGATCTTAGAGCACACGATGCATATCTTCTTTAGCTCTCTTTAGCTTTGGCTTTATTTAATGCCCGCAATGTGGCTCCGAACTCCGATTCTACCAGAGACTTGACGCCCATGGTCTTGGGATGCAGATCCAGCTCTACGGTGACATGCTGGTGGCCTAGATCGCGCAAAGGCTTGACCTGGCGCGGTCCATTGGTAATCGAGAATATCTCCATGCCTTCTAGAGCTGACACCGGCAGGGCATGGGGCACACCCGAGATTACGGCAAAGTCGTAATGCTTTTTTGCGGCCAGTTTTTTCACCGCATCCCCAGTTACCGGGTACTCGTCCAGTCCGCCGATGAGCTTGAACTCTACTTTCCTTTCCATTAGATCGCGGGCAATATTGGCCGCGTCCCTTCTCACCTTGGGCAGGCCCACCTGCTCGTCTAAGTTGGCGAGGGTATCCACCTGATCTCCAGCAACCTCGGCCACGGCTGCGGTAATATCCGCAAACATGTAGGCCGTCTCCTTCTTGGCATTGAGGATATTCAGGCCCTTCTTGCCTTGCCGGATGAGCTCTAGAAGCCTGGCGGCAGCCTCATATTTGAGATCTCCTCGCTCCGGAGCCAGGTACTCACTGCTCGCTGCTCCGTAGAGCTTCTCTACAAGGGTGGCTTTATCGAGCAGGCCCTTCTGCCTTTCCAGCTCGGCCTCGTCTATGATTCCCTTGTCTTTTGCCGCCTCCAATGTGATGATCACGCCTTTAGTGTTGTCTCTGTAGCCGGCGTGAACCTCTACCTCCAGGACGGGTATGTCCAGGTCGGCATTGAGGACGGCCTGATGCAGATCATCGCCTATGATCATGCTGCTGCAGGTCCCTGAGATCGCCATAAGTTTGGGATGGAATAATTCATTGGCCTTCCTCAGAAGGGCGGTGAGCGGCTGCTGGCCCCCGAAGACGAATCCTGCTTCGTCCAATGCGGTGGTAAGTACCCGCACACCGTCTTCCTCTAAGAGACGGGCATGCTTGAAGCAGCATCCGCTTGGACCATGCAGTATGACCACATCGGCACCAAGGTCGCGCAGAGTGTATAAGGCTGCCACAATGGAGCTTGGTCTGGGATGGAGTATCGTTAAGTTTTGCACTTCGCTTGTCATTTTATATCACCTAAAGCATTTTACACAGGAAAGCAGCCTTTTCGGGCAGTCTTTCTGAGCCTTTTCCAGCCCTTGCTGCAGATTTTTGGCGGTTGCTGCTCCCAGCTCCTCTGCCAGGGGGGCGAGTCTTTCTCCTACTATTATCAGCTTTGCTATCTCGTTTTTTCTTTGCCGGAGCAGGTCGGCCAGAGCAGGGATGTTCATGCCTTCACATACGGTTTCGCTGTCTTCTCCCACCACTACGAAGAGGTCGCGGCCAGAGGCTCGGTCAAGCGCCCGTGCCACATCCCTGACTTTGAGCCCGGAGTTGGAGCTGTCGAAGAACGTCTGATTGGGCAGCCGCTTGATCTTCATGCGCCCGGAAAAGCCATCAAAGCCAGAAAGAGCCTGGGCGATCTCGCTCCTCGGGATGCCTGCCAGGTCGGCGGCAGCCGCGGCTCCCGCTATTGCCGTCTCGTAGCCCCAAAAGTCCAGATCTTGGCCCAAATCCAGATGCATCACTTCTTTTGCAAAGATCAATTTATCCGGCCTGGCATAAACCCTTCCACCTCTGGCAAAAGAAACATCCTGGGAGAGACTGGCCTCGCGGTTGGCCAGAAGCTTCGCTCCACTCTTGGCAAGGGTAAGCATCTGCAGCTTGGCAGTGCTGGCCCACTTCGTGGCATTGGCGATGCGATAGTCTCCGGAAAGGCTAGTTATTATGCCATAATCAGCCAGGCCAGTGCCGCCCAAAGAGATCTCACAGATCAGAGCCTGCACTCCTTGGGCCTTGGCGACTTCTGCAGCATGGATCACATTTCCGGGCGTGATGGAAAGCCCCTTTTCCAGAAGGCGGGATTTGCCCTCTTGCCAGATCTCCAGGCCTCGGGTGGTGTGGGATAATACTCTCTTTTGCCGGGAGAGCATCATGGCCAGCAAGAGGGCAGTGGAGGTCTTGCTGTGCGTGCCCGTCACCTCATAGACCTCTAGATCAGGATCAACTCTTCCCCTCAGCAGTTCGCCCACCGCCTGATGGTGGGTGATTATCTTCTTCTTGGCCTTCTTAGCCTGAGCTAGGGCCGGATTGTCGGGTGCGAGGTGTACGGGGGCTACTACCAGATCGAAGCCTGCCAGATTTGGGGCATGGTGATATACTTCGAAGGCTTCTGCCTGAAGGCCTGATTCAACCATTCTGCGAGCGATGACGGCGCCGCCGTGAATGGTGTCGAGTACGGCTACCTTAGAGCCTCTTCCGTCCGCTTGTATGCCAGTGTCGCAATGCATTCGTCCACGCCCAGGGGCTCGGCACAGATGACCTCCACCTCTTTGCCCCCTATCTTCAAAATACCTCTGCGCTTTTGCGGATCTATGCCCATCTCCTGGGGAATGTCCTGGCGGGTATGAACCCCGTGGGCCAAAAAGAGCGGCAGAGCCACGATCTTCGATACGTTGGTTCCTGCAAAGCTATTCAAACCCTCCGGAATGCTGGGCTGGTTCATATTGAGATAAGCGGTCCTGACCGGTCCGGAGTGGTTTTTGCTGATCATCTGGGCGAGCGATTCCACCAGCTCTTTATTGTAAGGCAGGCTGGAACCATGCCCGAGTACAAGTATGCCTACGTCCTTCATGGAAAACACCAGTATTACTTTTTACAAATCCCGTGTTAAAAGGCGATAGATTCATAAGTACTAAATCCTTTCGAGGCTGAGCTGCTTGTCAGGGCTCAAGATCGGACTAATGCCCACGGCAAGAGAAGGCTATCCGGACTGGCAAAGGCGCCGCCAGGGAGATGATTTGCATCAACATGAATGAGGCAATTGGATTATCCATATTCTCTGCTTGCATCCTATTTCTAATGATCCTGGTTTATCCAGCCTTTTCCCAGGAGGTCGTTCTCTCCATGCATGAGAATTACACCCTGGAAAATTGCACATTGCAGGTCGAGGATATAGATTCGCAGGCGGCAAAGGTCTGGCTGTTAATCCTGGCTGGTCAAGAGCCGTCTTTATCAATGGTTTTGGGCATAAATGATACATTAAACTGCGGCAAGCTGACGCTGATGGTGAAGAGATTTTACGCAGGCGAGGGCAATGATCTTGTCTGCCTGAAAATCAATAGCAAAAGCATTTCAGGCTGAGAAATGCTTCTCAAAGATGCCTGCAATCTCAGAAGGCTTCTCGATAACGAAGACATCCTCCATCTGGCGCAGACTCTCTACATGCTGAGCATCCTCTTTTCGGATGCGTAGCCGCATCTCGCTGCCGTCAGGGAGAATGGTGGTTATGATTCCTGGCCTATAGTCGCAGGGCATGATGTATGTGGGAACGAATGCCTTCTGGGACATGATGGCAGCATTGGAGAGCAACGAATCTGCCAGGCCTAATGAGATCTTGGCCACGGTATTTGATGTCGCGGGTGCCAGCAGCAAAAACTCATAGCGCTTCACCTGCAACTGTCCGGCCAGGAAGGGAGAGTTGGCGTTGATCTCCACCCATACCTTGTCAAAGTGCTTCTCTAAGGTGTTGAAGAGCTTGTAGTACTTGATGACCTGCTCGCCTGCCTTGGATACGAAGACGCGCACATCCACCACGTCATCATACTGCTTCTGCAGTTTTATCATGGCCTCGACCGTCTCCTCAATGCGGTCGCCGCTGCCCGTGATCCCCCAGGCGATCTTCCTCTTGATACTATCCTTTGCCATAGTAATCACCTTGTCCCTGCAGTCACTTAGTCTTTTTCATGATAATTATTTTTCCTGTCCCTTCATATTCTCCAGACGCACTACGGTCTCAGCGAATCTCTTTGTCGTCTTTCTGAGTGATCGGAAGCCTTCTTCGTCCAACATTACCCCTTCCAGTGTATCGCGAGACCAGAATGTTGCTCCCAGGTTGGCGCCAAAAAATCCCCCGCTCACCGGGATCATGCCGTTGAGAATGTAAAAGGTATGGATCTGCTGCACCGCCAGCTCCTGGCCGCCCATGCGGTCGCCTCCCACAGCTATGGCCATACCAGGCTTGAGCCGCAGAGCTTTTGGATCGGCTGCCAGTGTGGCACGTGTTCTGTCTATTATTATTTTTGTCTGAGCACTCATGCTGCCGTTATAGACCGGCGTCGCGATAACAAATCCCTGCGCCTCCCGGATGAGGGGATAGAGCTGAAACATATCGTCTTTGACTACGCATTCCTTGTTTTTGAGGCAATAGTCGCAGTGCCGGCAGGGGCTGATCTGGCGGCCTCGCATGGTGAATTGCTCAGTCTCCAGGCCCTTCTCTTCCAGCATCTTGAGGGCCTCTCCCAGGATATGTTCCGTGGCCATCTTCCTGGGACTGCCGGATATGCCGAGTATCATGATTGTCCATAGGAGCTAAAGATATTTCAGATTTGCCTGATAGGCAGGCCCAAAAAAATATATCAATTAAACTAAATTCTGGGCCTTTTGCTCTGCCAGGCGCAGCATGATCATCTCCTCCACATCAGCTGAGGTGGTTCCGAAGACCTCTTCCAGGATCTCTTTGGCGGTTTGCAGCTCCAGGGCCTTTCTGTCCAAGCTGTTTCTGGGAAAGACCAGCCGCTCTATTCTCGGACTCCTGTGCAAGGGCCACCCTAGCTGTGCGAAAACTCCTGCCATAGCAGCTATCTAGTGCGTGTAAGAATAAATACTTTTCCCGATTAAATGATAGCAGTAAATCATTTTATGAACTAATAAAAGTATGTATATGATACAAATGATCTGCTAATAATGCCCCCATAATCATCTTCCCATAAAGAAGATGATTATAAAGCAGATGACATCATGGAGATGATAGTCTTGAGAGAGATGAAGGATAGCCGGGCGGGGCGAAAGTGATGCAAAATGTATTATGCGGGAAATGCCAATATAAAATGCGATAGGGGATAAGAAAATCATGATCAGCGGCAAGGCTTGGGTCTTTGGAGATGATGTAGATACAGATGTGATCATCCCCGGCAAGTACCTGCGCACAAAAGATGCGAGGCTCTGGGCGGAGCATGCCATGGAGGGCTTAGATCCGCAATTTGCATCCCTGGTGCAGAAGGGCGATGTGATTGTAGCGGGCAGAAACTTCGGCAGCGGCTCGTCGCGCGAGCAGGCACCCCGTGCCTTGAAGGGGGCGGGCGTGGCCGTGGTGGTAGCCCGGTCCTTTGCTCGTATCTTCTACAGAAATGCCATCAATGTAGGGCTGGCTCTGATCGAGGCGGATGTGTCCTGCCAGAAGGGCGACACTGTCGTGGTGGATCTGGCGGAGGGAACGGTGCGCGTGGGGGATAAAATCTATAATGGCACCAGGCTGCCGGATTTCCTGATGGAGATACTTAACGACGGGGGCCTGGTGGCGCACCGAAGGCGGCAGAAAGGACTGGCATGATGGCATGATCTTTCCGGATGAGTATAAGTTGGTGGGCATAAAGGACCGGGAGCAGCGGGGTGAATCCGTCTACTTTGCCACGGAGTATCTCATCAGCCGGGATGGGCCCAGTCTCTACCATGTCAAGAGTCGCGGCTCGGGCTTCATGAGGGAAGTGGTAGAGCTGGAGCCGATCGCCTCAGGCCAGGAGATCATGTTTTATCCTGATGTTGTGGACACCCGGAACCGGGCCCGTCTCATAGAGGTGGCAAACGGAGTCTGCCGGAGCGGAAAGGCGAACACTGTCGTCTTTCGGGGGCTGGATGAGCACATCACCTTTGTCAAGGACCCTGACCCTGCCCTGGTCTTGGCCATCGAGGTCTTGGATGTCTCGCCTCCCAATCCGTCCTGGCTGGTTCACGTTCTGTCCGGCCTGGAGGCCTGCGGCGTCTTAGGCGATCTGACGGTACGTTTTGTACCTCATATTCTGGATCTGCGCCGGTTTGATTGCGACTGTGTTTATTACCCTTGCCGGGCCTCGGGCCTGGGGCGCTCTCTGGATACGGACAGAGTGGTGCACGAGCACCCCAGGATTGTGGGCTGCGAGGTCTCGCGAGAGATCTTTATGGCCAATAATCCTGGCAAAGATTTCGAGTTTGTCAATATATGTCCCTTGCACAGTTCAGAGCCCATCTTTGAACCAAAGGGGCCTTTTATCACCCGGTGCTGCCGTTCCGAGCGGAGTGGCAAAGCTTCCAAGAACGGGCAGCCGGGCATGGTGGTTCATTGGGGAGACGGGCCGGCTAGAATAGCGGAGGCGGTAAGATGTCTGGTGCAGGATCTAAGAAAGTAGCCGTAGTTGCCGGTGACGGCATCGGTCCCGAGGTAATAGAGAGCGCTCTGGCGGTGCTGGACGCCGTCGGCGCGCAGTTTGAACGGGTCCCCGTGGAGATTGGCCTGGCTCGCTGGAAGCGAACGGGCCTGGCCATGGCCGAGGAGGACTTACAGGCCCTCAAAGAGTGCGACGGTATTCTCTTTGGAGCGATCAGCACGCCGCCGGATCCTAATTATAAAAGTGTGCTCCTCAGAATACGAAAGGAGCTGGACCTCTATGCCAATATCCGCCCTTTCAAGTCCCAGGATCTGGATTTCATCATTGTGCGGGAGAACACGGAGGGATTTTACTCGGGTCTGGAAGAGGTGGGGGTGGAGGAGTCACGCACCTTGCGGGTGATAACGAGGGCCGGCTCGGAGAGGATTGCCGAGAAGGCCTGCGATCTCGCGATCGCCAGGCGAAAGCTGACCATCATCCACAAGTCCAATGTGCTGCGAAGCGATCGCCTCTTTCTGGAGACATGCTGCGCCGTAGCCGCGCGCCGTGGCGTGCCCTGCGATGATATGCTGGTGGATGCTGCCGCCTACAATCTGGTGGTAAATCCCAAACGGTTCGACGTGCTGGTTACCACAAATCTATTCGGCGACATCTTGAGCGATGAGGCGGCGGGAGTGATAGGAAGCCTGGGACTGTGTGCCAGCGCCAACCTGGGTGTATCTCATGCCCTTTTCGAGCCCATTCACGGCAGCGCGCCCGATATCGCGGGAAAGGGCATCGCCAATCCCGTGGGTGCCATCAGAAGCGCGGCCATGATGATGGAGTGGCTGGGCGAGCCGGAAAAGGCGAGCAGGATCGAAGCGGCGGTGCAAAATGCTCTGGCCCGCGGAGCCAGAACGCCGGATCTGGGGGGGAGCGCAAGGACGGCGGATGTGACGGAGGCCGTGAAAGGATATTTGAGCACATGGGAAGGCCTATAGGTGCTGCTGCATTTGTTGTCTCATTAAAATGATGCGCAATTCGAAAAGAAATATCATGTCGGTTTTTACCTGAAAAGGCAGCATAAAAACTTAATATTATCACTTTCTTTTCCGCCACATCTTGGCCAGCCATCGGGAGAGGCTCCAGGGCAAGCTGTTCTGCAGTCTTTTCATCATCTGTTCATCCCGTCCTTCTTTTCCTCTCTTCGATTGCTTTTTCATGAAAATCACTTTTCCTCTTAAATGCCTGAGACTTAATACCTGATGCCACTGGCCTTTCAAGGTTATGTCCATGACATTTTAGCAAAACTTTATATTCTTTTTCAGTCTAAATATATTCGGTGTGTAAAGATGATTCAACTACCCAGAAATCGCTTCTTTTATTTGGCCGCGTTATTTCTCATGCTATTAACTTCGCAGCCGGCATACGGCGCTGATGCGCTCTCGCCTTCTCCTGAGGCGGCAAGCCTCTCCCTGAACGGCACCGCTTTCCAAGATGCGGATGGCAACGGCTTCTTCCTGCCGGGCGAGATGGGCCTCGCGAATAGGACCATCCGGCTAATCCTGGATGGAACAGAGATCTCAAATGCCACCACGAACGAATCGGGGCAGTACTTTTTTGGCAATCTCTCCCCCGGTCGCTATGTGCTAAGGGCAGATCCGTTTCCAGGCCGCAATCAGACCGCTCCCGGAGCCGGATACTATGAAGTGACGCTCGCCGACAAGCCCGGCTTTGGTCTGGACTACGGTTTTTTCGCCCCAACCAATCTCACTGCCTCTCTCCCAGCTAGGGAGTATCCTCTCATGCACCCCACGCGGGAAGATGCGATCTTATGGACCGGGCAGTATAATGCTTCTGCTAAGGCCTACCTCAGCCCTGAGATTGCAGCACGGATGGCCGCCGCGCCTGCCGCTTCCGTCAGCCTGCTGGACCAGCTCGATTACACGCCCTCTGAGCGTGACCAGGGAAGCTGCGGCAACTGCTGGGCCTGGGCGGGAACAGGCGTTATGGAGATCGATTACGCCCGAGAGATGGGCGCATATGATCGCTTCTCCGTTCAGTACCTTGATTCCAACTACAACGGAGGCTGCGGCGGCTCAGGAGCCTGCTGCGGCGGCTGGCTGGAGGGGCTTGCCAGCTTTTACAGAGCGAAGGGCATGATCGTTCCCTGGTCCAACGCCAACGCCCATTATCGTGATGGCGGTCAGGGCTGCGGCGCATGTTCTGCCGTTCACGCTTCCACCATATCCACCGATCCCCATTATGATCTGACTGCCATCTCCACCAGTACCGTTGCCTCACACGGACTGGCAAGAGAGGCCGCCATCTCCAACATCAAGAACGTTCTTGGGCAGGGCAAAGGCATATGGTTTGGCTACTTTTTGCCTGATAGTAATGCCTGGAATAACTTCTTTAGCTTCTGGGGCACGCAGCCGGAGAGCGCCTTATGGCAGCCGGACTTTGCCTCAGGAAGGTCGTATAACTATCAGAGCGGAGGCGGGCATGCCGTTCTCTGCGTGGGCTATGATGATACAGATCCCAATAACCGCTACTGGATCATGCTCAATAGCTGGGGAACGACGACAGGGCGGCCGGCCGGCCTCTTCCGCATGAATATGGACATGAATTACGATTGCGCATACCCAAATATCGGATATGCCTTCTACTGGATGACTCTGGATATGAGCTATCCCGATAGTGAAAACAATGCGCCGCAAACGCCTTCTCTGCCTCAGGGCCCCGTGCAGGGGTCCGTTCTTAATTCCTTAGGCTACACCACATCCGCTGTCGATCCCGAAGGAGACCCTGTCAAGTTCACCTTCAACTGGGGAGATGGCCTCAATTCGGAGACCGGGCTGATCACTTCCGGCCCGGGGGCGGCCTCGCACACCTGGAGCCGGGCGGGAACCTTTCAGGTAACGGCTAAAGCTACAGACAGCAAAGGAGCCTCATCTGAATGGTCAGCAGCTCTTCCCGTCACCATTGCTGCCGCCAATCGGCTGCCTTCGAAGCCTGCCAAATTCCAGGGTACTACATCTGGCATTTTGCAGAAATCTTACAGTTACACAGCTTCAGCGATTGATCCGGATGGTGATGATGTCCAGATTACCTTTGACTGGGGAGATGAAAGCTCATCGGTGACAGAGTTCGCGAAATCTGCTGAGAAGGTCAGCTTATCTCACGCTTGGCAGCGATCTGGTACATACTATGTGCGGGCTAAGGCCACAGATCGAAGGGGTGGTCAGTCCGCCTGGTCAACATATCCTGCGGTCAGGATAACCGCAAACATCCCCCCTAAAAAGCCATCCACTCCGAAGGGGGTCGCATCCGGCTATGCGGGCAAGTCCTATTCCTTTACAGGCTATACCACGGATCCCAATCATGACCAGATCTTCTATACATTCGACTGGGGCGACGGCAGTACCTCGCAAACCAACCTGGTAAATTCGGGAACTTCTGGGCGCGTTTCGCATACATGGAGCCAGGCAGGAACATATCCGGTCCGGGTCATGGCCACAGACGGCAATGAAGTTGTATCGCCCTGGTCCTCCACCAAAAATGTGAAAATTTATAATGCATCCCGCCGCTCAAAGGCCAACCCTTCTGCAGCGACAAAAGCAGAAAAGACGGGACAGGGCAAAAAGACCTGCCCCTGTTCGAAAAAATCATGAGTATAGAATCTATGGAGAGCAAGCGTTTCTCTCCAGATTCTTTACCAACGCCTCCGCTTGTCTTCCCACCTCGGCTGGGTCCATCGGAACGCGCGCCACGCCTGTTTCTATGGCGGCGCGAGCGACGGCTGCGGCGACAGCGGGAACGACTCTTCTGTCCAGTGGTGAGGGAATGATGCACTCCTCGGATACGTTCTCTACCAGGCCGGCAATGGCCCGCGAAGCTGCGACCTTCATGGCCTCATTTATGTCGGAAGCCCGCACATCCAGGGCCCCGCGAAAGATTCCCGGGAAGCCCAGCACATTGTTGACCTGATTGGGGAAATCGGATCGGCCGGTGGCCACCACCCGTGCGCCAGCTTGCAAGGCCAGATCGGGCATGATCTCGGGCACGGGATTTGCCATGGCAAAGACAATCGCATCTGGAGCCATGCTCGCGACCATTGCCGGAGTTACAATGCCCGCTACCGACAGGCCCAGAAAGACGTCCGCTCCGGCAATGGCATCGGCAAGCGTGCCCGTAACATTGCGGGGATTGGTCGTCCGGGCGATCTCCTTTTTGGATGGGTTGAGGTCGGTCCGGCCGGTGTGGATCACTCCCCGGCTATCGCAGAGTATGGCGTCCTTTACCCCAAAGCTGTAGAGAAATTTGGTAACGGCGATGCCCGCCGCGCCAGCTCCACTCACGGCCACGCGTACCTGATCAAAGCACTTGCCCACCACCTTGAGGGCATTGATGAGCGCGGCCAGGGCGACCACGGCGGTGCCGTGCTGGTCATCGTGAAAGACGGGTATCGACAGGATCTTCTTGAGCCGCTCCTCTACCTCAAAGCAGCGAGGTGCGCTTATGTCCTCCAGGTTGATTCCGCCAAAGACGCTCTCTATTCTGGCAACTGTCTCCACGATGACTGAAGGGTCCTTGGAGGTTATGGCTATGGGAAAGGCATCTATGCCGGCGAAGTTCTTGAACAAAATGGCCTTTCCTTCCATAACCGGGATGGAAGCCAGGGGACCAATATCGCCGAGGCCCAGGACCGCAGTTCCGTCTGTCACCACGGCCACGATATTGCCCTTAGCAGTGTACTTATAAACATCGTTTGGATTCTTCTCAATCTCGCGACAGGGTTCGGCAACGCCCGGAGTGTACGCTAAGGAGAGGTCACGCACGGTAGCGCAAGGGACCTTGCTGTGGATTGCAATCTTGCCCCGGGCATCTTCATGAAATGCTAATGCATCATCTCTTAGAGACATAACAACACCTGAATTTAGGATCCTGCGGCTACTAGGGAGGAGCAACAGATATAAAGCATGGGTCAGACGGAGAATTGCAAGGGCCGGGGTGGCAGAGCGGACAATTTCTGTTGCTTTTGGGCGGCGGGAGTTCATACGCGGCAGGCTCGAGACCTGTTGTCCCTTCCAGGGACGCTTGGGTTCAAAATGGCGGGGCGCGATAGCTCTCTCAGGAAAATCCCAACCCCGGCGCTATTTAATTATGGAAAGTTTCATATCAGAGTAAATAAAGGCGATAAAATTATGGCTAGATTTCCAGAAGCAGAAAATAGAATCTTGAATCTCAAGATATGCATGAGCTGCAACGCACGAAATCCCGTAAGAGCGACTCGCTGCCGCAAGTGCGGTTACAAAGGGCTGAGGATGAAGTCCAAGGAAAACAAGACCGCTTAGATGATGTTTGAGAGGGGCAGAGTCGAGAAGCTGCTGGCCGGCGCAGTAGCCGAGCGCGGAGCCGGACATCTCACTTTGATTGATCCGGATTCCCAGAGCCCGGGCGAGGCCGGCACAATGGCCCTGGCAGCGGCCAAAGGCGGCACTGACGCCATCATGGTAGGTGGCTCGGTAGGTGCTGCAGGAATTCTTCTTCATGAGACGGTGCGAGAGATCAAGGAGATGACCGATCTGCCGGTAATTCTCTTTCCCAGCAGCGTGGCAGGCTTATGTGAAAATGCCGATGCTGTCTTTTTTATGAGCCTGTTAAACTCGCGTTCCCCTGCTTATATCGTGGAAAACCAGGCGCTTGGTGCTCCGTTGATCCTGCGCTACGGTCTGGAGCCCATACCCATGGCTTATATCATCATTGAGCCGGGCGGCACAGTGGGCTTTGTGGGCGATGCCCGCCTCATACCGCGAAGAAAGCCGGAGCTGGCTGCAGCTTACGCTCTGGCTGGCAAGTTCATGGGCATGAGAATGGTTTATCTCGAGGCGGGGTCAGGTGCAGACTCCCCCGTGCCTGTTGGCATGGTGTCTCTGGTCAAGAAGCTTCTCGGAGACGTCCTGCTCATAGTTGGTGGCGGGATACGTTGCGGCGACGCAGCGGCAGAGCTGGTAGCCGCCGGCGCAGACTTGATTGTCACAGGAACTGGCGTGGAGAAGAGCCAAGACGTCACCTCTTTTGTCTCTGAGCTGACAAAATCCATTTGCAGGTAGTTATTCGTGCCTTCTCCAATCCAGATCTTTCTAGATCGGCATAATCTGGACGGTTTTCTCTTTGTCGGCGACAGCATCTGTGACGCCGATATGTATTATCTCACTCACTTCCTGGCCGGCGACAAATTCGCCCTTCTTGCCCAGGAGAAAACCACACTGCTCGTCTCTTCCATGGAGATGGGCCGGGCTGGGAAGGAGTCCATTACGGATGAGTGTCTGAGCACCTCCCAATACCAGATCATGGAAAAGCTGAAGAGATGCGAAAATTCGGAAGAGGCCTATTGCCGGGTGCTGGTGGAGTTTTTGCAGGGTCACGGCATAAGGCGTCTGGGCGTGCCTTTTCGCTTTCCTGCTGGTTTTTACCATCATCTAACCATGGATTTTGAGGTCTCTATCCTGGAGAGCCCCGCCTCGCGCTGGAGAGGGATAAAGAGGCAAGATGAGCTGGATGCAATCGGCTGCACGCAGAGGGCCTGCGAGAGGGCCATGCGTCAGGCGATTCTTCTAATCGGCAGCTCCAAGCCGCGCGGGGAATTGCTCTATCGTGATGGTGAGCCTCTTACCTCGGAAAAGGTGCGCGGCGCAATTGAGGTGTCTCTGCTGGAGGATGGCTGCGAAGCATTGGACACCATCGTTGCCGGCGGCCTCGCGGGGGCCGACCCTCATGCGCGAGGGACGGGGCCAATAGCAGCTAATGCTCCCATTGTCATCGATATCTTTCCGCGCTCCAAGAGCAGCCGCTACTTTGCCGATATGACGCGCACCGTTCTCAAAGGCGAAGCCACGCCCGAGATCAAAGAGATCTACGAGGCGGTGCGTCTGGCGCAGGACGAGGGCCTTAAGGCCATCCGGGCAGGCATTTTTGGCAAGGAGGTTCATTCTCGGGTCTCTCAGGTCTTCCTGGATCAGGGATACCCGGAGAGAGAGGGCCGCGGCTTTACCCATTCCACCGGGCATGGCGTGGGCCTGGATGTGCATGAAAAACCTCTCCTAAGCGAGATTGGTGAGGCTTTGCAGGTCAATCACGTGGTAACTGTGGAGCCGGGGCTGTACTATCCCGATATCGGAGGCGTGCGTCTGGAGGACCTGGTAGTGGTAAAGGAAAATGGCTCCGAGAACCTCACCCATTTCGAGAGGAAGCTCGTGCTTTAGGTGTTATCAATGGAAACTGAAATTTTGGAGAATTACAGAAAGGCAGGGCGAATCCTGGCCGAAGTGCTAGCTGAGGCAGGGCCGCGAGTTGAACTGGGCGCGTCACTGCTGGATGTGGCAAATTTCGTGGAGGATGCGATCAGATCAAGGGGCGCAAAGCCAGCCTTTCCCTGCAACATATCTCTGGATAGAAACGCGGCTCATTATACGCCTTCGCCCCTTGATGTCTCTCGTTTTGGCGAGAACATGGTCAAGCTGGATGTGGGTGTGCACGTGGACGGCTATATTGCCGACGCCGCCATCACAATTGACCTGAGCGGCCATGAAAGCCTGGTCGAGGCATCCCATGTCGCTCTAGAGGCGGCTTTAGAGATAATTAGGCCTGGCATCGACACGGCCCAGATCGGCAAGGTCATAGAAGAGGCCATAACCGGCTACGGCTACAAGCCGGTATATAACTTGACAGGCCACGGTCTGTCCAGATATCTGGCCCATGACGAGCCCGCTGTGCCAAACCGGGCTATGGAGAAGGGCACCGTCTTGAAGGATGGAGATGTCATCGCCATTGAGCCCTTTGCCACCAACGGCTCGGGCAGGATCAGCGAGGCTCTCATTAACGAGATCTATGGCTTTTCCGCTTTGCGGCCTGTGCGGCTTCCTGCGGCTCGAACGCTCTTAAAAGTGATTTCAGAAAGCTACAAAACACTTCCCTTTGCTCGGCGCTGGCTCAAAGGCGAAAGAGCGGAATATGCGCTCATGCAGCTCCTCCGCAGCAACGCCGTGCACAGATATCCTGTACTCTGGGAGGTTGAAGGGGCCCTGGTCTCTCAGGCCGAGCACACAGTTGTGGTTCTCGAGAAGGGATGCGAGGTAATAACTAGATCCAGCTAGTCGGCCCCGCCTGTATCTTCTGACCCATCGTCATCTTTGTAGCTATCATCGCCAAGCATTGCTGCCGATATGGCATCAATTCCGTCCATAAGCTCTGCCGTCATGCAGTAAGGTATGTCGCCAATCTCAGGAAGGCTCTCTCCGCCTATCACTCTGGCCCCTACCTGACTGAGCAGATCGAATGCATCATCCAGGTTATCCTCTTGCTCGGCAGCAACCGCCTTTGCCACCATCTCTCCCAGGGGGCTTTCGCGATCAAAGATTCCTATGATATAGCGCTGGCTGGAGACGAATACTGCGGCAAGAGATGTCTTGAGGGATTCGAGCATCAAATCTGCATCTTCTCCCATGGATTCGTTCTCGGCAAAGACAATCGACCTGATGGCTGTGATCTCGGCCAGGGCCTCTTCGGGAGTTATAACCGTGTGCTCGCATCGGGCTATTACCTTGAGACAGGCCAGCACCACGTCATCCATGATGTAGATGAAGACGGCACCCGAGTTCTTGTCATCCTCTTCGGTAAGCTTGAATTTGCTCTCCTTGACCTTATTCATCCAGTTAAGCCATCGCTTCTCGGTGTAGAATTCTTCTTTCATTTTACAACTCATCCTTATTTTTGCTGTTTACCGGTATGTGTCCACCAGGGCCACTCTTTCGATGACCAGGTCTTCTATCCTTTCCTCGCCCACGGCTCGTAGCTCTTCGGAAGAGATATTAAAAGCCTCTTTTACAGCCTTTGCACAAAACGAACAGCCCTGTCCGTCCTGCTCTATGATCCGGGATAGCTCCGAGGCGTCCGGCCAGCTGCCGCAGCCGGTGAGGACGAGTGCTATTCTCTCTGTACGATCCGATACTCTCATGAAAAGGGATCTTTCAATCTGCCTCTCTCCGGAGGCGTAACGCATGATTTCCATTCCTGCATCTTTAGCGATGTTTCTCGTTTCGGAAAAAGCTGTCAGCGCCTTCTCGGTGGCAAAGCGGATATGTCTCTCACCTGCGATCATATCTGCGTCGAGGGCCTGCACTATGCAGCCATGACGGGATTGTAGATCTCTAATCGCTGATAAAAGCCGCTCTTTTTCCCTGATAACCGGCTTTCCGAAGAGCAGGCGAATCTCATTCATCAATTCCGATCTGATGAGGAGGCTTAAAAGCTTACGGTCTTGCATGCTACTGAATTGATAATCGGCTCAAAGAAGCATCTAATGAAGTTCTGCGAAGAAAGATGTATAAAATCTTAGAGGGGCAGGTTCTCTGCCCATAAATTCAAATTTTAGTGCAAATCAAACCAGGCCGGCACGTTGCAGCCTTAGTAGGTCGGCGGTGTTCAGCTTCTCGCCCTGCCTGAAGTGGGTAAGGATATCTTCGGCTTCGCGCTTGGCAACCTCTTTGGCGCGATCTTCCTTTATGTCCCGGTTTTTCTTCTTCAAGCCCACGATGACCTTTTCGAAGTCGCGAACCTCTCTCTGGGTGCGGATGAACTCTTTATGCTGCTCATCGGCGGCCTCCTGGGCCTTCACGAACTCCTTGTGAGCGGCATCGGCTTCGGCACGAGTCTGATCGGCTTCTTTAAAGGTGCCTATCATCTGATCGTGGTATTCCTGGGCCATTTCCGCGAACTTGGTGACCTGATCGTGGTGGTTAGAAGCCTGATCTCTCATGGCTTGCGCTTCATCGAGAAGCTTCCTCAGCTCTTCATTCTTCTCAAGCTGCTCTTTTCTGCCTTTGAACTCTGCATGCAAGGCGGCGATCTTATCGACCAGTTGCTTCTCTTTATCCGGGCTTAAGACCTCAGTCTGCTGCCTGAATTCCAGGTGATCGATCTCGCGGCGCAGATCCCTTATGGAACGCTCGCCGGTGAGGTTGTACTTCTTGCGGATATCATCTATCCTTGCATAGAGCTGATTGGTCTTCTCATTGTAATCATCCCTTTCCTTCTTGGAATCGGCCACATTCTTGTTATTTTCGTCCCGCAGCTTCTTAAGCTCCTGGGCCTTGTCTATTAGCTCTTTAGTGGCCTTGTTCAGCTCATTGCGCTTAGCGGCCCATTTGCTCGCTTCAGCGTTAAGTTGGCTTCTTCGATCCTTGAAGGCAAGGGACTCCTGTCTGAGTTTGCCTCTCTTATCTTCCAGTTCTGCCAGCATCCCCCGTTTGTCCTCCTGTTCCAGCCTGCGGCTGGGGTTTGGTTCCAATTTGGAACCAAAAAACCCGGGAATCCTTCGCCTGGGTGGCGAAGGTCTTCTCTTTTAGCACTATACATGGTGGGGTTTTTTGCATGCTCGATTTTCAGATCTTATGATCGATGTCAATCTTGATATAATTATAAACCCTTTTTTGATTCTCTGTCCAAATAGCCTGATTCTCGTGCAAAATGGTTTTGACCAAAAGATGACCTTATCATAAGATCGATAGGAGCGAGCATACTACTACATATCGATAAACGCATTACGTATTAACCTTTTGGTTATGCATGTAATCTGATTGCGACAAGGGGAAAAGTCTTTTCTCTCTCTCTCTTAATAAAAAGGCAATCAACAGATTAAAATAGGTGCGTTGACTTACGGAAAGCAGAATCATAAAGAATAGTGTTATTCGCTTTAGATGGAGGGATTGATCTGAAGAAGGCTATACAAACAGTATTAGTAGCGATGGTTTTAGTGGCTCTTACAGGGTGTTCAGCTGCTTGGCCCAGTTCAACTAATGAAGCTGAGATGTTTCCAGCTACAATGAAGTACCCGAATGGATTTGAAGAGAGCAATACGACATTCGACTTTGAGCAAAGCGTGCAGGGAAATGGTTACTTCATGACCTACATGTATGCTAAGGCCAACAATGTTGCAGTCAAGAATTACGCTCATGGATCCGGCTCCTTAAACAGCGAGGCCACTCTGGTCTACAATAGCCTGGATCGCTCGACGCATAACGCATACTCCGACTACAATGACTTCGCTCAGGATTGCATCCAGTTCAAAGAGGATGTGTCCATGGTCTATGCACCCATGAGGATCGCTGTCGGAACCGGCTATTACGCGGCAAATCCACTGGATTACAGCTCTCTGCTCAAGGAAAAGACCTGGGTGAAGAACTATCTGGCCGGCACCAGCATGCATCATGAGGTCGAGTATGCTCATGCCCTGGATAAGGAACTGGAACTCGTTGGCAAAGATAAGAGGAACTTGACATGGGATCCGGAGCTTCATTCTGTTGGATATACCCAGATGAAAATAGTAGAAGATGTAACGGACGGCAAGGCCCATATCGGCGTACTGCAGGCAAATAAGAACTTCTTGGATAATTCCAATGTTGCTCAGCCTGATTACACTAATACGGATACGCTGGGCCAATTTGGCAAGCTCAATAGCGCCTGGAAGGATCCCTCAATCGAGATCGATGAGGATTACTGGGGAACCTATCACATCGAGAAGAACATGACTCTCGAAGTGCCCTACCGCCTGATTCAAAAAGGTGAGGACTGGCTGCCCTGCTGCTTCGGAGGCTACCTTACTATACCAGCAACCTATATGGGAGACTCGAAGCTTAAAGGCGCCAAGGGTGTATTCGACTGCACCTGCTTCAAGGCACCAACCCAGGCTCAGTTCCCAAGAATTTACTAAGAGAGAGGATTTTCCATTCTCTTCTCATTTTTCTTAGACTTGATATTTTAGAACATCCTGGGGAAAAGATCTTTAAGAAATGCAGCACCTATTTTCAATATGCAATTCGCGACCTGGGAGCCCCTTTACCAATCCATCCTGCAGGACTTCGGCTTTTCTCCTGGCCGGGATGTTGATGCGGCAATGCTCCTGGCTGAGCTATTGCGGGGCCGAGAGCCATCGCTATGCTCCGCAGAGGCAATTGTAGCCGGGCATGGGGCAGTCGTATGCGGCAATGCCTCCTCGCTTGAGACGGAGCTGGAGGGGCTGCAAGAAAGGAATGCAGTCTTTGTAGCTGCGGATGGGGCCACAGCGGTTCTTTTGAGGCACGGCATTGTGCCCGATATTGTGGTCACTGACCTGGACGGCCCCTTCCCTGCCATCTTGAAGGCCAATCAGGAGGGCTCTATCGTGGTGGTGCATGCCCACGGAGATAATCTGGATGCTCTGAATAGATATGTGCCGCAGCTGGAGAGGATCATAGGCACAGTGCAGTGCCGTGCGCCGCCGGGCCTCTATAACTTCGGGGGGTTCACGGACGGAGATCGATGTGTATTTCTGGCCAAAGAGCTGGGCGCTGCCTCTGTAAAGCTGGTCGGCTTTGACTTTGAGGATGAGAGCGTCACGACGCGCAAAAAAAGGAAGCTTGCCTGGGCCAAACGGCTGATCGAACTGGCTCTTGCCGGACAAACCTCACCACGAAGCTCACCACAAAAATCCAATGATCCTCTGGGGCAGGGATCATGCCCAAAGCATGAAAAACCCGTAGAGTCATAGGTAAGGCTGATATGGTAAATTTCGCGTCTCTGCGACCTCTGCGTCTCTGCGGTTAATATTCGTAGCTTAATAATCAAACCAGAGGGTTACCGAATAAAACCACAGAGTCGCTAGAAGCGCACGGAGTACGAACGAACGGAGACGACTATTAACCTGGATTTTAGATCAATGACTAACCTCAAGTTACTATGGTTTTCCAGTTGTTTGTTCGTCTCTGTGCGTTCTCTGTGAGCTTTGTGAGCTCTGTGGTTGAAACGTCGTTAGTACGTTGGTTATAACCAAATGGCGGACGGTACTACCACCACTGCAGGCACAGAGCGCACGGAGGACTCACAGAGAACTCTATTATCTATTATCCTTTACCCACTCGAAACACAACGGCACAAAGCCACAAAGGACGCGCAAAGAAACGACTATAACTTGAGGTTAGCTACTGCTTATGAGATCGAGGATCGCCGTTATGGCCTCTTCCGCTACCTTTTCTGCATCCTGCTCGGCGTCTATTTGCACAAATCGCTCCGGCTCAAGGACGGCCATGAGCCGGAAGTTCTCATCCACTGATCGCAGGAATTCAAGCCTCTCGAACTTCTGCCGTCCCCGACGCGACTGCATTCTCTGCAGGGCGGCGTGTGGGTCTAAGACGAAGAGCAGTGTTCTATCGGGGCGCAAATTCCAGGGGCGGTAGATGCCCTGGATCCATGATACCGGATCGGGCACAATTCCACTTAGCGTCACGCCCTGGTAGGCGGCGGTGGAGTCGGCATATCTATCGGAAAGGACGATTGCACCCGTTTCCAGAGCGGGAAGAACGACTTTGGTAAGATGATGGGCATGGTCTGCCATGAAGAGGAAAAGCTCTTGCATGCGCTGCGCCGGAGAACTCTCGTCGCCGCCCGCTCTTGCAAGCTCAGCTCTCAGTATCCGGCCCACCTCTCCGGCCGTAGGCTCGGTTGTAAGCACCAATCTCCTTTCAGGCATTGTCTCTGCTATCTTTGAGGCAATAAGCTTGGCAGCAGTGCTCTTTCCCGAGCCGTCGATGCCCTCCAGGGTGATGAGCAGTCCCTTCACACCACCAGGTTTTGGGCAGGAGTGAGATTAAATTGTCGCTGGCGATCCGTTTGATTAAAAGGAAGATAGATATTGTCGCCCGATACTAACTCTGGCACGTCATCCGATGGGTATCCGCAGTCAGCCCAGTAACCCTCGTAGCGGGCGTCTGTACCGCATTTGGGTTGTCTCATGGTCATAGGTAGACAGATAGTCAGTATCCTACCATAAGGACCTATCAACGCGGCCTGTAGTCCCCTTCTTGCACCAACATTCACAGCAGAACATATTCTAAGCTCATGTCAGCCCTCTAAAGGGACGTTACTTGAATGTGGCTGGAATTTATAAAGTTTTCCTAGCCTGGTATAACAATTTCCTGATGAAGCCTAGTAAGCTTTAAGTTGAAGTTCTACATTAACAATGCTGAGGTGCTTCATTTGACCGACAAGATCTACGTAGTTGGGCACAAGAGTCCCGATACCGATTCTGTAACATCTGCAATAGCTTATGCCAATCTGAAGAACGCCCTGGGAATGAAAGAGGCAGTCGCTGCCGCCGCAGGAGATATCAACGACGAGACAAAGTTCCTGCTGGATTACTTCAAAGTGGCATATCCTGAGAAGCTCACCGATGCCACCGACAAGAAGGTCATCCTGGTAGATCACAATGAGATGGCTCAGGCTGTGGACAAGCTGAACATGGAAAATATAGTGGAGATCGTAGACCACCACAAGATCGGCGGCCTTGCTACCGGTAAGCCCATATTCTTCCTCAACGAGCCGGTGGGCGCGACGGGCGGCATCATCGCGAATCTCTATGAACAGAACAATATAGCCATCAGCAAGGAGATGGCCGGCCTGATGATGTCAGCCATTCTCTCCGACACCGTGCTCTTCAAGTCCCCTACCTGCACTCCTCGCGACAAGGTCGCCGTGGAGAAGCTGGCCAAGATCGCGGGCGTCGATCCAATGAAATTCGGCTTGGAGCTGCTCAAGGCCAAGAGCAACATGTCCGCCAAGTCCGCCAAGGACATCCTGATGGGCGACTTCAAGAAGTTCGACTTCTCCGGCACCAAGTCCGGCGTGGGCCAGGTCGAGGTTATGGACCTAGCTGATCTCGCGCCCAAGAGAGCTGCCATTCTGGATGAGATGAATAAGATGAAAGAGGCTGAGAAGCTGGATATGGTCGTGCTCATGCTCACCGATGTCATGAAAGAAGCCAGCGATCTGCTCTTCGTAGGAAATGCGACGGCAGCAGCAGGATTTGAGAAGGCTTTCGGCGGCAAGCTCGCCAATAACTCCATCTACAAGGAGAAGTGCCTGTCTCGAAAGAAGCAGGTCATACCGCCTCTGGAAGGCGCCTTCAAGAAGTAAATCTCAAGATGGGAAGGTGGACACACCACCTTCACTATTTTCAAAATCAAACTTTTTTATATCTCATTTCTCTCTGGTTAGATTTCAATTTCTGTGGTAAGCGAGGGCTTGACGATGCCGATCACCACAAACACAAGATCTTCACCTGGCTGGATGCACCTTCTCATCATTCATTCGCACCAGCGGCTTGGAAAGGTGGCGGCGGGCGCAGGGTGGCACCTCGTAGTAGCCCGTCTCCAAATCGCGGGGGAGGAGCTGGCGCACGCGGCCCTTGGCGTGCGTCTTGCAGCGACGGCAGCGGTAGCCCTGACCTTTGCCTGCAGACTCCATGCTTTTCTGGCACTCTGGACAGAGGGGCACAGCCATCTCCTCTTTCTCAGCCAGATGGAGGATGTTGAGCTTCTCCAGGTTGAGTGTGCCCTCTCGCACCGAGCCGTAGACCTCCAGCTCATCGCCCGAAATAAGCTGCTTTACTATGGCGCGAAAGTTCTTGGTGGGCTCGAAGGCGGCGCAGTTTTGGCGGGCATCGCCCTTTTGCAGCGGGAAGAAGAGATGGCCGCCGGCAATAGCCTCTGCAGGTTCAGCCACAAACCCGTGCAGCCTGTAGCTTTCGCTGTCCCGAACATCGGCCACAACGCCCGTCAGGATGTGGGCATCTGTGCCCTGGTTAGTCTGGTAGAGCACGTATCTCTCTGCAGGCTCCGATTTGATGGTATGGAATGCCTCCAAGATCGCTTCCGGGTCCGAGCCTCTTATGCCGAATAAGACGGGATCCGCTGAGTGGGGGGCAAAGACGATTCTATTATTATGATGATCCACTGTATCCCAGGTGCGTGGATAGGTGAGTGCATCCGCTTTCCAGACGGACTCTTCATCAATGCTGCGCGGCGTGCCCCAGCGCGCCCGCTCCCGGTAGGCGATCAGCTCGTAAGTGAAGTCCGGTAGCACTGCTCCTATTGCCGCCAGGGCTCCGATCAGGCCGCGCCCCTTCTTGAAGCCCCGGTACCAGACCCCTGCGTCATCCAGCAGTTTTTTGGCCTCTTTTATCTCCAGGATCTCTGTAACGGCGCGCAGGTAGAAGGCCGCCATATTTGCCGTCACCTGCGGCGCGATCACGAGGCCCGGGTTGGTATTCATCCCGGAAAAATCGGACAGTTCCAGCACGGTCTCTAATGCCACATTTTTGACTTCATCGGGGCGGTCGCTCTCCAGTTCAATGGCTATGGCGGCATTGCCGCGCGTTTTATATCGGGCGCAGGGGTTGAGACGAATCAGTTTTGGCCGGCCTACTATCTCTCCCAGTGGCTGCAACCTCTCCATCAGCACTGCGGAAAGGTATGTGGTGCACAGTCCCCTTTCAGAATCGGTATCATCAATTCCAATGAACATAGTCAGCCTTAAATAGCCGTCAAACTGAGATATATAATGATGGATAAGGAACTTCTCGCCGAGCGCGTGGAGGAGGTTCTAACGCAGGCCGGGTTTTCTACATCGGACCGCTGCTATCTCCGTCCCAGGAGCTTCGATCTTGCCGCCCGAAAGGGTGATCTTTTCCTGCTCCTCAAGATCCTCTCCAACATCGACGGCCTGAATGAGCAGACAGCCACAGAGGTGCGCCGTCTGGCCAAGCATCTTTTTGCCAGTCCCATACTGGTGGGCGAGAAGACCCGGGACCAGTACCTGGAAAGGGGCGCGGTCTACTTTCGCTATGGTATTCCTACGCTTAATCTCAACACCCTGGCGGACTGCCTTTTGGATGATGCCCTGCCATTGGTCTATGCTGCGCACGGTGGGCTTTATGTGCGCATCGACGGCACCAGGATGAGGGAGCTGCGGCTGGCGCGGGGCATTTCTTTAGGTGCACTTGCATCGGAATTGGGGGTCTCTCGCCGCACTATCAGCAAGTATGAGGTGGAGGACATGGACACAACGGTGGATGTGGCTATCAAGCTGGAAGAGATCTTCGAGCAGGAGCTGATCCAGCCCGTAGACCCCTTCCTTCCCGGAAATGCGGTGGTTGATAAGGGGCCGGTAACCGACAATATCCTGCGCCTGCTCCTGGAGATCGGCTTTGAGGTAGTTCCCACGGCCCAGGCCCCCTTCAATGCTATAACCAGAACTGAGGATCTGGTGGTGCTGACGAGCGTCAGCAAATTTTCCCAGAGCATGCTCAAGAAGGCCCGGCTCATGAGCAGCCTTTCTTCCGTGGCCAGGACCAAGTCGGTAGTAATCGTAGACGGCGAGACCAAGCTGGAGTGCATCGAAGATACGGCCTTGATCGAGAAACGCGAGCTGGAGGGCATTGACCGCACCCGCGAGTTCGAGGATCTGGTGGCCGAGAAGCAGAACAAGTAGCAATAACTCAATTGCTTGGTGGTTGGTAAACCGTAATTGTTGCCTTCTTCATGGCCTCGATTCCTTCCTCCATAGTCATCAATGTTGTAGTCCTAACGGCCTTAACAGCGTCGCCCGCTGAGATTGCCATAGAAATCGCGGCAACGCTTGCATTGTCAGGCAATTGACAGATAATTACAATATCGTAATCCCCGAACGCAAACCACATGCCATGGAGTTTTCCTCCAAGACTTTCAAAAACCGGTCGTATTGAATCCATTCGGTTCTGGGGATTCTTGACTAAGGCAGCAAATCCCTTGGATGTATATGCCACCTGTATAAGATAGTACGGCATATTCTGGCTCCCTTTATTGAGTTGGCCCTAAGATGTAAAACTATTTGTGGAGTTAAAATTTTGGAGTTCAAATATCTATCTTTTATCTCTCGAGTATAATCCCATTGTCGGCAACATACCACACCGAATAGGTTCCGTTCACATCACCGTTATCGTCAAAGGTGATATTCCCGGAAGAACCCTGGTAGTTGATCTTATTTCCCTCGCGAATTAGCTTCAGAGCTATTCCGATGTCGGAAACCTCAATTCCCGGCGGATTGGCTACAGACCGCAGATGGTCGCGAATCGCTGTGCCCTTCGTGCCCTCGGCCTCTTCCATCGCCAGGGCAATAACAGCCATGGCATCATAGCTGTTTGAGCAATATATGGTTGGATCCTTGCCATATTCTTTGACGAACTTATCTCGGAAGGCCAGATATGCGGCACTATCTGTTCTCTGTTCTGGAGCGACTCCTTGGAATCCGGCAAGTATGAACTTTCCCGAAGGGTCCTTGCCGACCATATCTACAAGCCCTTCAACCATTATGCCCTCCGACATTAGCCAGTGTGTATCTTTCAGATAGCTTTTCTGATAGGCAGTTCTTAGGATCTGGCTACTAGTCTCCGGATAAGAGACAAGCATAACAAAATCCGGTTTGACATTGGATACTTCATCGACCTCGGATTCGAATATGGTCTGAGTCGGGTCATACCTTACTGATTCCAATACCCGTCCTCCTTCTGCCTCAAAGGCCTTAACGAAGACCTCCTCAAAGCCTCTTCCATAGGGATTGTTTATAACGAGGGTAGAGGCGGTTTTGTAGCCGTTCTGGGCAGCGAGCTTGGCCATGGCCACTCCTTGCAAAGAGTCTGAAAGGGCAGTCCTGAAGTAGAGATCGCTGTCATTATATGTGGTGAATTCAACCCCGGTATTAGAGGAGGAGATTTGAAGAACTCCGTTCTTCGTAGTTATATCTATGATCGCTATGCTTTGGCCGCTGCCGGTCGCGCCGATTATTACAGGTACGTTGTCTTTTTTGACCAGCTTATTGGCGGCATCAACGGCTGCAACGCTAAGTGTCTGATCGTCCTCTATCAAGAGCTTAATCTGCTTGTTTAGTACTCCGCCATTGGTGTTAACCTCTTTTGCAGCAAGCTTGATGGCATCAGTCATCGGAACTCCGCCATATTCTCCGAGATCTCCGGTTAGGGACTGAATGACGCCTATTTTCACCTCGGAATCGAGCTCGCCAAAGGAAGACCTCTCGGAATTCGCATATCCGGCAGATCTCTCTGACACAGTGTGTGCACCCGACTCCTTCTGAATGCATCCCGAGAAGGAAACCATGAGCAGAAGGAGAGGAACGATCAGATATACGTTAACCCTCATTCATACACCTTAGTGAATTATTCTGTCTGGAGAGGACACAGATATATTGTTTTTCTAAAGTATTTATTGCTATTCATCCGCTATATCTTCAATAGTATCTATTCTACCATAATTCATTTCACCTACGACCTCAGGAGTTCATCATCACATTGAGTAAGGTTACCAAAAACAGTGCCATGATCAGCCATCCAATTATGTCCTCTAGAACATACACAACTCTAAAGCGCCGAGATTTAATGTAGTCAAGGGGCGGCGGCAGGGTGAAGAAGAGGGCTGCGCTGAAGATAACAGCGTCTATGATTGAGGTACTGCGTGGTTTATCTGAAGGATCTTTTGCCAACGGATGAGGTTGTTCCTTAAAGATATCCATTGCTACGTCAACAACGGTATTATTGCGCGAATTTTTATGGGTTTTTTGGGATAACGGGAAAGGCTGTTCCTGAAAGATATCAATTGCCCAATACAAAATCGCAAAGAGTATGATAAAGATTAGCATCCAGACGACCGTGTAATCGGGGCGCACACCAAAACCGCAACTAAACCATGCTAAGAAATCCAGATATTTGCGTCCATCCGACCAGCTCTTTTTATTCATGCTGTATATTCTATATTTAAAATAACATTTATTAGCATCATCAAATTGTTCTAAATTTTTGAAATTTTTGGTTAATTGTAAGTAAGCAGGGCCATCGGAAATCAGGTAATCCTCAATGGACGCCCATTCGACCTTTAGAGTTGAGAACCTTATCCCTCTGATGTCAAAATCCGTTTCGTATCTAGTTTCCTGGAAATCGGCTTCTCCGTTTAACTGGGAGTCCCGGAAATCAGCCGATCCTTTGAACTGTGCACCTCGGAAGTGGACATCTTTGCTGAAATGGGCATACCTGAAGTCTGAATATCCATTGAATAGAGAATACTCGAAGTCTGCGATATCATCGAATAATGAATTCCCGAAATTCGCATCTCGGAAGAAACGCGCCTCATTGAAGTAAATGTGACCGTTGAAATATGCCTTATAAAATTTTGCTTCTTTGTAGAACTGACTTCCCAAGAAACTGGATGACCCATTAAAATTTACGCATCTGAAATCAGCATAACCTCTGAACAAAACATCATCGAAGTTGGCATCCTTCATAAATTTTGCCAGCCAAAAGTTGACATATCCACTCTGTTCTGTTCTGGTGAAATCTGCATTTTCTTCAAATCTAGCCTCGCGGAAGCTTACGCCATTGGTGAAGTTGGTCCCTTCAAAACTTATCGGCTCTTGAAAATTTGCATAATCGAAATTTACATTTCCCTTTATCAAGGAGTTTGTAATTCTTATGGGAGAGGCGACGAAAATGCTCCTTTTTTCTTCCCCATTATATGGGGCCTCTTCATTCCTATCGACCATGCTTTCCTTTGATGGATCTTGGTCGCTCAAATGAATGTAGCCTTCGATTATCATATGATCATAGATTACTGGTTCTCCCAGCTCAATTTTGGCGCGGATCTGGTCGGCTTCGACTACATTGGAGCGTGACATGCCTTGCTCTGCAACCGCAATTACTGGCCATAGCATAATAAATAAAACAAAGATATACTTCAGCCGCATGCATTTCTCCTTTGGCAGGCTAGGCAAACCCATATTTGTGCAACTTAGAGCAACTTAAAGCAACTTAGAGCAACTCCTGCCGCAAAAAAATAGGCCCTTGAGATTCAACCTTCTGACTTATCTAGTGCATAGCCAATCGGCGATGTTGCAGGCCAATTGCAAATTGTCATTCATATCAAGGTACGTGTATCCCAACACCCACCCAGAATCAAAAACCGCCCTTCCATTGCCCTTAGATCTTCCATCCAATACTGCAATTCCCTGGCAAGATGGAGAATATTTGCATAGTACCTTGACATCGTTGTTCGTTGAGGTTAGACAACCAGTTACTTCGTCAAAGCAAATTCTATGGACATTTCTGAACAGGGGATGATCTGAAGATACCGGTTTTCCTCCCTCCCCGCCGGTGGCATAAGAGGACCAGTCAACTCCAAATTTTCTGGCAAAGGCCAGTGCATCCTCATTCCAGGATCCATAAGTACTATCGGGAGGATACGTGGTTTCAAAGGAGATCCAAATATTTCCGCCGTTTTCGTAGTATCGGTATAGATCGTCCGCCTCTTTCCCGGTCACATTTACTGCGCGGTTCCAATCTCCTTCAAGAATCCATATTTGTTCGTAGCCTTGGATTTCTTTCTGGGAGATCGATGGTAGGGTAACTCTATCTTTTATTTCTACAGAATATCCTTCATCTTCTAGCACTTCTCTTAGCGGGTTTAAATCTGCCGGATCTTTATACCAATGGCTATTGTCATCTCGATTGGAAAGGACATAAACCATGATTGAAAGTGTCTTTGGCGGACCATTATCGTTTTGACTGCAGGCTATTGCGATAATGCCAATTAGGGCGAGAACCAGGCCATAGGATACCAGGGGTAATAATTTTCTCTTGGTGGCTACCGGATAGGGCACAACCCCTGTCACATTCATAACTGTAATAGTTAATGGTTTGAAATTAAATAGTTTTCCACAGGGCAACGATGAGGTGGTATTGCATTAATAGTTTGATTCAAATTAATGTAATATTATGCTTTTAGATTAAAACTTTTTTATCTGAGTATAGTCAATTTTTCATCATATTCATCATATAATCTTCTCTTATCAGCTTTTTGTCTACGTCTTGATATTCCTCGTTTCCCATCTTTCTGCGCTCCATAAACCAAAATTATATAGAAGAGAACTTGAATTATGAAAGCCATGAGTTCAACGCTATTGCGGTTTATGACATGTTTCTTTCTGATGACATTGTCTTGGGGCCAGATCTCGGCAGGGGCGGTTCCAGTAAATATTTCTGCAAATGATACTTTGAACACTTCCTTATTTGCTATGCCGGACACTCGCCAGAGCACTGAATACTCCTGCGGCGCTGCTGCCATGCAGGCGGTTTTGGGCTACTGGGGAAGAGACATTGGTGAAGAGGACGTGAGAGAGATGCTCAACACCAATGAAGAGACTGGAACTTACCCCGATGATATAATCAGGGTGGCCTCTGCTCTTGGTCTGCAGGCCGAATATAAAGAAAACATGACCATGGCAGATCTGGAAGACTATGTGGCAGAGGGAATACCGGTCATAGTGGACTGCCAGGCCTGGAGGAGCGTATCGCAGTACAACGAATCCTGGGCAGATACCTGGTACAATGGGCACTGGCTGGTAGTAATCGGGATCGATGAAAACAATGTGACCCTGGAAGACCCCTACATCCTGGGAGATCGGGGCCTAATGGCCCGCGAGGAGTTTGAGGCGCGCTGGCACAACGTGCGCGGCCTGGACGAGACGGATACCGGAAAGCAGATCCATATGGGAATAGCCATTCGCGGTGAGAAGCCCGCTTCCACCTCCGGCTTCAGGCACGTTGATTGAGATTAAAATGAAATCGATAATGGATAGAATCAAAGAGTCGGGCAGAGTATTCGTCTTTGGAATTGCCGGGGACAGCGGCTCAGGGAAGACCACCATCTCGCGCGGCATAAAGAGGATACTGGGCGAGGAGATGGTCTGCTCCTTCTCCATGGACGACTATCACAGCCTGGACCGAAAGGCGAGAAAAGAGCGCAATATTACGCCTCTGCATCCTGAGGCCAACCACCTGGGGCTGCTGGCTGATCACCTGGAGCAGTTACGGCGCGGGGAGGAGATCGCCAAGCCGGTCTACGATCATAGCATTGGCGAGATCAGCGGCACGGTGCCCTTCGGACCGGCTCCAGTGATTATCGTGGAGGGCCTGCATCCCTTCTTCACGCCTAGGCTGCGCAGCCTAATTGATTTTAAGATCTTTGTGGACCCCTCCCGGTCGGTGAAGAGGCTGTGGAAGGTGCGCCGCGATGTGGGCGATCGGGGCTATCAACCTGCCCAGGTTATGGCCGAGATCCTGCAGCGCGAGCCGGACTACAAGCTCTATGTGGACATCCAGAAGATCTATGCCGAGATCGTGGTCAAGATTCAGGATTCCCGGTTTCATCCTTCTCTCATCGAAACAGGACCCAAGCCCGACTGGTACTCGGTGCGGCTAATTCAGGAGATGCTGGATCAGCCCGTCTCCCAGGTCGGTCTGACCATTGATCTAAGCAAAATTCTGAGAAGCTCGGAGCACGATTTTTCTATCGAGTTTCAGAGAGACGATTACTACGGGAAAAAGGTGGGCATCATGACGGTGGACGGCGAGATTCATCAGTCCATGATTGCCGATCTGGAGAAGAAGCTAGGCGACTCGCTCGGAACCTATGCCGTCATCAGCGATCGACGAGAGCAGTATGTCAATGCCATCGGCCTCTCTCAGTTGATCTTGACCTGGAGCTGCCTGGAGAAGCTGGAGCATCTCCTGGGCAAGAGTTAGTACAGAAGAAACAAATTCCAGGCTCGCTGTACTAGCTCCCCGCTCCAACGGGAGTGCGAAAGGCAAGCCCTACCAGTGTTACCTGTTTTACCAGTGCTCCCTGGCGATAATCTCGTCCAGGCTCTTGCGAGGCCGGGGGCCAGGCTGCTCTGCAGGGTAGCCAAGGGGCAGCAGGGCCACGACCCTTACTTCCTGGGGCACGCCCAGGATCTCTTTCACCTTTTCCTCGTAGAAGGCACCGATCCAGCAGGTGCCCAGATCCAGCGAGGCTGCGGCCAATGTCATGTGATCCAG
>Ga0351889_10064_pt1 | contig 41833 bp, 36 predicted proteins | sample TotcelFGM3001M14_FD_206767 | JGI IMG/M metagenome (GOLD analysis project Ga0351889, IMG submission 206767) | Enriched cells from coal bed in the Powder River Basin, Montana, United States - Total cells FGM rep3 HSBNCT.FGM.300.1.M14 ...
GCTTGGCCTTGTCGAAGGCTTCAAGCGGGGGCATGCTGATATTTGATACGCCGATCACAGGGCAAATGACCGCTCAGATGGGCAAGGGCGCACACAGAGGCCGGCTTCGATTCAAGAGTAATGAGCTTCGGGAGGAACTCCATGGAATCGAATGAAACGACTGCGCTCGAACAGTCTCGCGAATTTTCCGAAGCCGTAGGCCTGTTCGACTCGCTTGATAAGCTGCAGTCCGCCATTGACTATTTGATGACTCATGGATTCGATCGATCCGAAATCAGCCTGCTCACCGAAGACGCGAAGACGCGCGAAAAGATTGGATCGAAACGCTCGGTCGAGATCGAGGACAGCGATGAAGCTCCTCGCATTTCCTACATCGAAGCCGAGTCGCTTAATGAAGGCAAAGCTGCGCTCATCGGCCTGCTCTTCTATGTTGGCGCCATTGCTGGCGCGATCGCCGTTTGGACCATCTACGGCAGTTTCGCCGAGGCGATCGTTGCGGGCATTGGCGCTGGTATGGCCGCCAGCCTGGTTGGCGTGGGCGTCGGCGCATTCATTCGACGTCGTCAGCGCAATTGGGTGCAGGCGCAATTAGCGCGCGGCTGGCTTCCCCAAATCCAATCCGATAGTGCTAACTTTTTTCATGGACGCCTCCCTCGAGTGAGATTCAACACCTCCACTCTGGCACATCGAGGCCGTCGGGGGGCGTCCACCCCATCAGAGCCGTTTCAACAGCGTGCTAGTCGTTCTGAGCGACGATTGCGCTACCAGTACCTCTTGCTGACTTTCTCCGTTTCTTCGACGGAGATCGTTGCGATAAATTTCGCGACAACGCTCTCGCACCGATCGCCGGCGGTATTCCCGCCCTCTCGTGACCTGACGCCACCAACCGTAATCCCTTAAGGACGCGTTGCATGACATCATCCTCGCGCCCCGTGGCGTAGATGGCGTACGTGGAATATGAGAACTCAGGAGCTCGACTTACACGATGCAACCGTCCGTCGGCCAAAAATGGCTGCGCACCGCCAATACGAAAATACCCCGCTCCGCCGACGCTCAGTATAAAGGTCAACGCGAGCGGACCCAGCGATATTGACAAGGGCGCAATGCTCAGCTTGGGAAAAGCGGCCTGGTGATTGACAGCGAATTCTGGCCCCCAATCGACGAAAACATACTCATTTGGATCGATTCTACCCTTTGGGTCGGTTGTTACCTGAATCAATTTCTCTTCAATGAGCAGTTCGCAGACAAGATCAGACCGTTGCGGCGGATTATGGAGAACGGCGAGGTCAAGCGAGCCCTCCTGCACGCGCTCGAGAAGTCGCGCAGGGGTGTCAACGTCCGCTGTTATCGCTGTTTCATACGATTCCGCATGCATCCATATGAGCCAATCTGCTAGGAGCGGATACCAGAGACTGAATTCTCCACCTATGCTGAAACCACTCGCTCGCCCCACGGGCAGAGCCACTTGTCGACAAGCGCCCTCCCATAACTGAACCATCGTCGTCGCGTAGCGCGCGAAGCGTTCGCCCGCCGACGTCAGACGCGCGCCCGCTTTATTGCGAACGAAGAGTGGTCGCTTGAGCTGACTTTCTAGAGTTCGAATTCTGGCGCTCACCGCTGCTTGCGTCAGGTGTAGACGATCCGCAGCAGCAATGAAGCTTCCACTCGCAACCACTTCCAAGAAGGTCTTCGCTAGATTGACGTCCATATTTTACATATAAATTTCTTTTGTTCTATTTTCAACAATTTTGCGTTTGCGAAAAATGAATGCAACGGTCACTCTTGGGGCTCAATCCAGACGGTGGAGCCCAAGCACGACGCAATTGAGTTGAACATGTGGACAGCAGACCCAATAAGGTGAAAGCCCTATGCGCACAGCAGCTTCGACGCCACGGTTGATCGACGTAATTAAGCGAATCGCTTAGTTGGACGCGTCATCATGGCGCATGCGCACGCTATCCGCCGACGTTCCTGGAACGGACAATAACGCAACTCCCGAGCCGACATGCTGGCATCGAGAATGATGCAGTAAGCAGCAATCAACCTCCCTCGGAACACGCCGCAGCTCGCTGCCCCTAATGGCCAGAATCCGTTAATTCCCCAGAAGGTCTAATGCATCACGCCCGATACCTTGGCGCTCAGCGCTTGCTCCTGGCCCTTACAATGGCCATTCCCGTCCGGGCGAGTTCGGAAACGAACGCTGGCGCAGGTCACGAAGTCGTTCTTCAGTTCAACGAAGCGCAGATCCGTGCGGGTGGGATCGAGACTCAGCTAGTAGTGCATGAGTCGAGTTTGGGCGAACTAGTCGTGCCGGGGGTCGTCACCGTCCCCCCGCAGCAAATGCGTGTTGTCGCTGCGCCGGCTGCAGGCCTCGTCGAAACATTGCTTGTCGTACCTGACGAAGATGTGAAGCAGGGCGCGCCTATCGCCACGCTGAAATCTTGGGACCTGATCGAAGCGCAGAGAAGCTTTCTCCATGCGCTTTCAGCTGCGAATCTAGCAGCCGAGAAACTGCGGCGCGACGAACAACTGTTCAAAGAACATATCATTGCGGAGCGACGTCTAATCGTCACACGAGCCGAAGCTATCCAGGCGCGCTCAGCGCTAGAGGAACGTAAGCAAATATTGTCGCTCGTCGGAATGTCAGACGAGGACGTCGCCTCATTGCAGCGCGAACGAACACTCGCGAGTTCCCTCCAAGTGCGCGCGCCGATTGCCGGCACCATTCTGCAGCGCCATGGCAAAACGGGCGAGCGCGTTCAAGCCTCGACGCCCCTTGTTACGATCGCGTGCCTTGATCCGATTTGGGTTAATTTGCAAATACCGATTATTCGCGCTGCAGCACTTGAAAGTGTCGACCGTGTGCACCTGCCGATCGCCGGCCTCGACGGCAAACTCATTCGAATTGGCCGCTCAGTCGATACTCCCACGCAATCGGTAAATGCCGTAGCCGAATTTCGTCCTGGTCGCCGCCCGCTGCGCCCTGGCCAGGCTGTGCAAGCAATCCTACACATCAATGGCAATTCACGCACTCAATGGCGTGTTCCAGCGGATGCGGTCGTCAGCCACCAGAATCACAATTGGGTGTTCGTGCGTACAGCGGACGGTTTCGTCGCACGACCCGTGACCCTTGTTTCCGAAACGCCGCAATTCGCCTCCGTGCAGGGGTCTTTGAAAGCTGAAGAACGCGTCGCGACAGGCGGTCTATTGACCCTGCTGGCGGAACTCGCCGCGGCCGCGAAGTAATCAGGAAACAATGCTCGAAAAACTGATCCGCCTTGCGCTTGGACAACGGCTCCTGGTTCTCATCGCCGCGCTCGGACTCGCGGTCTGGGGCGCCGTCAGCTATTTCAAACTCCCAATCGACGCTTTCCCTGACGTCGCTCCAGCACAGGTGCTGGTCGCCATGCGTGCGCCGGGCCTCACGCCTGAGGAGCTGGAAGCTCGCGTCACAGCGCCGATCGAACTCGCCGCTAAAGGTATTCCTCATCTTGTCCGGATGCGCTCCATCACGCGCTATTCGGTGGCGTTGCTGACTTTCGAATTCGAGGAGGGAACCGACATTTATTGGGCGCGCGTACAAGTCAATGAGCGGCTTGCCTTAGCCCAGGATCAGTTACCCGATGGCGTCAGTGGCGGGCTTGCGCCGATCGTGACGCCGCTCGGCGAGATGCTGATGTTCACAATCGTGGGCGGTGATTTATCCCCGTCGGAACAGCGCACGCTTTTCGACTGGACGATTCGTCCCGCCCTCCGCGGCCTGCCTGGCGTCGCTGATCTCAATAGACTTGGCGGTTTCGTGCGCACATTCGAAGTCGCGCCATCGCCTTCCGCCATGGCGGCGCGCGGCGTTACAGTAAAGATGCTCGATTCGAGCCTTCGAAACAATAACAGAAATGACGGCGCCGGCCGCGTACGGGACGGCGAGGAGGCGCTGCTGGTGCGCGCCGAAGGGAGGTTACGTTCTCTCGACGATATTCGCTCGGTCGTCATCGCGGCGCACGACTCCGGCATCGTGCGTGTCGGCGACGTGGCAGAAGTGCGCTATGGCTCATTGGCGCGCAACGGCGTCGTCGTCCGCAATGGCGAGGACGAGGCGGTATGGGGCCTCGTGCTTGGCCTGCGCGGCGCCGATGCGCGCACCGTCGTAAGTGGCGTCAAGGCGAAACTCGCCGAACTCGAGCCGACCCTACCAAAGGGCGCCAGATTCGAAATCTTCTACGACCGCAGCGAACTGATCGGCAAGGCGGTGTGGACGGTGCAAAAGGTTCTACTCGAAGCGATCGTCCTCGTCGTGGTTCTGCTTGCACTATTCTTGGGCAATCTGCGCGCGGCGATCGTCGTCTCGGTCATCCTGCCGCTCGCCGCGCTCGCGACCTTCGGCATCATGCGGCTGTCGGGCCTCTCCGCCAATATCATGTCTCTCGGCGGCCTCGCTATCGCCATCGGCCTGCTCGTCGACTGCGCCGTTGTCGTCGTCGAGAATGTCGAGCATCGCATGGCGAATGCGCATGACGCGACTCTCTCTGACCGCATTTTCATGACTCTGGAGGCGACGAAAGAGGTCGCAACGCCGCTTGTCTCTGGCGTTATCATCATCGTCACCGTCTTCCTTCCGTTGCTCTCGCTCGAAGGGTTGGAAGGTCGTTTGTTTTCGCCCGTCGCGCTCACCATCGCATTCGCCCTCGGCTCTGCGCTCGTCCTGTCGCTAACCGTGGTGCCAGCGCTGAGCGCCACGCTGCTCAGGCCCGGTCATTCCGACGAGCCCTGGCTCGTGCGCAAGATCGCCGCGATCTACGAGCCCTTGCTCCTGCGCGCGCTCTCGAAGCCGTCGTGGGTCGCCGCCATCGCCTTCTTCGGCCTTATTGTCGCCGGCGTCGCCTATTCCCGCATCGGCCAGACATTCATGCCGGTGATGGACGAGGGAACGCCAGTCATCACTGTGCGCAAACATCCAACGGTTAGTGTCAAAGAAACCGCCGAGACCGACATGCGCATTCAACGCGAAATCATGAGTCGGGTGCCCGAAGTCAAGGGCATGATGGCGCGCGCCGGCGCTGACGAACTCGGCATCGACCCTGTCGGACTCAACGATACCGACAACTTCCTCTCACTCGCGCCGCCAAACGAATGGCGCGGCAAGGGCATGGCCTGGTTGATGGGCGAAATCCGCGCGGTGCTCGACTCCACGCCAGGCATTTCTTACGCCTTTTCGCAGCCGATCGACATGCGCGTGCAGGAGATGATCATCGGCGCGCGCGGCGATGTCGTTGTCAAAATCTTTGGTGACGACATCAACGAGCTCAATCGCCTCACACGCGACGTGGAGGAGATTCTGCGTAAGATCAAAGGCGCGCGCGACGTCTTCGGCCTGCAGAACGATGGCATGCGTTATCTCACCGCGCGCGTCGACCGGCTTGCCGCCGGACGCTTCGGTCTCAATGCTGAGGAGATCCAGGATGCGCTGCGCGTCTGGGTCGACGGACAACAAGTTGGCATTGTTCTCGAAGGACCGATACGCACGCCGCTTGTCATTCGTGGATCCGAAACTTCGCGCCGCTCTTCGGTGGACTTCGCGCGGCTGCCGGTGGTGTCTTCGGAAGGAAAAGTTGTCGAACTGTCGCAAATTGCCCAGGTGCAGGCGGAGGACGGCCCCATCCAAGTGATTCGTGAACAAGGTCGCCGATTCGCGACTGTGCTCGCCAACGTGTCGGAACGTGATCTCGTCGGCTTCGTTGACGAGGCGAAAAAGGCGGTCGGGCAAAATGTGAAGACGCCGCCGGGCTATCGTTACCAATGGGGCGGGCAGTTTGAGAACCAACAGCGCGCCTCAGCGCGTCTTGCCATCGTCGTGCCCATCGCGCTGGCGTTGATCTTTCTCCTGCTCTATCTGACCTTCAGTTCGATGCTGCAGGCGACGCTGGTATTTTGCAATGTGCCCTTTGCGGCGATTGGAGGCATTCTGGCCCTGTGGCTTTCGGGAGAATTCATGTCTGTGCCGTCGTCTGTCGGTTTCATTGCCCTTATCGGCATCGCCGTGCTCAACGGCGTTGTGCTGATCTCGTACATTAACAAGCTAGTCGCGGAAGGCACGCGCACGACGCGCGAAGCTGTCGTCGAGGGCGCGCGCCGGCGCATGCGGCCGGTGATGCTCACCGCGGCCATTGCAGCCTTCGGTCTAATACCCTTTTTGTTTGCACATGGGCCGGGCGCCGAGATCCAGCGGCCCCTCGCGGTCGTGGTCATCGGCGGACTGATTTCAGCGACCGTGCTGACGCTCGTGCTGCTGCCGATTCTTTACGATCGCTCCGCTAATCTTAGTCTTTTTCTACGCCAGAAGCTGAGCGCCCGTGGAACTCGATCGCCAACGGCTCGCTGGCGCGAGGACGCGCGTTTATGAGCTCTTGGTTGATCCTTGTCGCGGCAATATTTCTCGCCTATACGTCTTCCGCGTTACGCGCCGAAACTAAGGCGACACCCCCATTAATGCCAGCACAAGAAATGCTGCGCGTTGAAGTCCTTTTCGAGGGCAAGAAGAAGGTCCGGGTCAAACGCGCCAAGTCGTTACGTGTCGACAAGAGGCCGCGCGTCCGCAAGCCTGCATCCAATCAAGTGCTAGCCCAACATCTCGACATGGCCGTCGCTATCGATGCGCAAAGCAAGTCGCTTGAAGCGCAATATCGCGCGATCTCCGCGCGCTACGCCACCGCGAATTCGATCACGCCAGGATCGCCATATGTCGGCGGCTCGCAGCGTAGTGCGCTATCCGGAAACTTACGCAACTACAATGAACTGGAAATGGAAGCCGGCATGCCCCTATGGCTGCCGGGGCAGCGCGACGCCTTTGAGGCGACGGTGACGACCGGGATTCGCGAAGTTGAGCAACGCTTCGCGTTACGTCGGCTGGATGTCGCGGGCCTATTGCGTGACGCCTGGTGGAATGCGAGTCGCGCGGCGCGAAATGTCGCCGTTGCCCGGACGCGCGTGATGACAGCCCATGATATCGGCCGGGATATGACCCGCCGCGTCGAACTCGGCGACGCCGCCCAGAGCGACGCGCTGCTCGCGACGAACGAGACACTCGCCGCCGAAACGGAGCTCGCCCAGGCGGAAGGCGCCATGAAGGTTGCTCGGGTGAACTACATGGCGCTGACTGGCGGCGCGCCCCCGGAGGGCACGCTCGAATCGGTGCGTCCCGCAACTGATATAGAAGATCATCCAGCTTTGCGAACGCCGCGGGCAGCGCTCGTACGAGCTGAAGCCCAGCTGCGGCTCGTCGACGCGACACCCATCGCCAGTCCCGATATCGGCGTGTTCGGACGGCGCGAATACAACAATCAGTATTCGACCGACCCTTCGCAAATCGTCTCGAACCAACGCACGGATTCGACCACTATTGGCGTTCGCATTCGCATTCCATTGCCAACACCTGGTCGCAATGCGCCGAGACGCGCAGAAGCGCGAGCCGAAATGGATCGCGCCCGGGCCGAATATGATCGCGCCAAGCGCGTCGTAACGGCGGAGATAAAGGCGGCGCGCGTGATGCTCGCTGCTACGCGGCGCGCCGCTGAAATCGCCAACAACCGACTCTCAGTCGCCGATGAACAATTCGAACTGTCGCGCAAATCATATCGAATTGGCGAGGTAAGCGCGTTCGACCTCTATCGCGTGCGGCAGATCCAACTCGAGGCCCAGCGTATGCAGGCGAACGCCGCGATCAACGTTGGCGTCGCAATCTCGCGGCTCAACCAAGCGTTCGGTTACGCTCCATAGAGTTTTGTACCTATAATCAGTGGTTTACGCATCAAGGCCGCTGATGTTTCACGAAAGATGCCGATGCAGACCTTTATCGACTTGTGCTGACGGCGAACGAGCAAATAATCGTCGCGTGGCAAGGTCCTACAGCTCTAAATGGCGGACGCAAAGTGTACCACTAAACCGGCTTTGCTCTGTTATTTTTACGGCGGCGCAAAAGTGTACCGGTCCTGCTAGTGGGTCGCTTCAGCGAATTTGAATAGGGCGCTTCCCCCGGCTGGCTATCCCTGATTCGCTACTGCCATTGATTCGACCTTCAGGAGGCGAAGATGGCGCGGGAAGCAGTCGGCGTGAAGCGGTATGTGGTGCGCTTGAGCGGCGAGGAGCGGGCGCATCTGGAAGCCATGCTGCGCAAGGGCAAGTATGGGGCGAAGACGCTGATAAAGGCTCAAATTTTGCTGAAGGCGGACGTTTCCGAGGCGGGCGAAGGCTTGAGCGACGGCGAGATCATCGAACAATTGGAGACGAGCGCGTCGATGGTCTATCGGGTGCGCAAGCAGCTCATAGAGGAGGGCTTCGCCGCGGTCTTGACGCGCAAGCCGCACACGCGTCCCTCCGTGCCGCGGATTTTTGACGGCGAGAAGGAAGCCAGGCTGATCGCCCTGTCCTGCTCGACGCCGCCGAAAGGCTATGCGCGCTGGACGTTGCGGCTGCTGGAAAAGAAAGTCGTCGAGCTCGAAATCGTCGAGACGGCGAGCGACAGCACGATCGGTCGTGTCTTAAAAAAACATTCTCAAACCCCATCGCAAGCAGCAGTGGGTGATTCCCCCGCAGGCCGACGCCAGCTTCGTCGCGGCGATGGAGGACGTTGTCAGGATACATCCTTTGATTAGAAAATCCCTGTTCGCGCGGCGCGTTGACATCATATTTGAGAATTTCGGCGCGCATTTTCGAGCTTTGACGCTTAAATTGAGAACTCCAGCGGCATCCCGAGCGCGGCGTAGGCGAGCTCGTCGAATCGCTTTCGATAGACGGGGCGACAGAAGGGGCGCAGGCGCTGAATCGTATCCGCCGCGTTTTTCGCGGCGACTGCGAGACCGGCGAGTAGCGCGATGCGTAAATAGAGCGGCACCATAGCGTTTGCGCCTTTGCTGATGGACGGCGCTATGCGTAATGCTTCGGCGTCAAATCCTGGAACGATCTCGTTGAGCAACCAGCTCTTATTGTAGCCTTCGGGGGGCTGCGTCGTCTGCGGGCGATTTAAGATCAGCAAAAGCCGCATCATCGCAATAGGGGATGCTAGCGGCGTCGGCTCGCCCCGCAAGTGACGATTGACAAGCTCCTCTCCGATTTTGGCGGCGTCCCAATGGTCCCCAAATGGGCTCGTGTTTCGGACGGTATCGCAGCCGGCACGAGGTCCCTCGATTTCTGAGAGCGGCGAACCGCATAGAGGACAAGTAACGCGCCACGCCTCAAGCCAGCTTTTTAGAACCGCTCCCGGAGTGTCAGCCGCGCGATGTCGCTCGCAGCATGTCCGACAGAATTGAATCGGCTTGCCTCTTCCAACCAGTGCCGCGACCTCGATTGGAAGCGCTGTATGCGTCATGGCGACAACATCCATTGGATCAGTGCGAAACGAATCTACGATGCGTGCGATCTGGCCGAGACCTGGGCGGAAGTCGAGGCTACGCAGCTTCTTCGATTCGAGCTTTAGCCACGAGATGAGCATGGGCTCCGTGAGCCCATAGAAAGCTGCATGACGATGAAGCCACGATGAAAGAAGTTCGTCGGGCGTCGGGTCGAGGACGACCGGCAAGGGCCGCCGAGCGGCGTTGATCAGCATCGTCATTGGAACGCGGCTTCCTCCTCGCTGATAGGCCTCCAATCATCAATGGCTTCGTCGGTTAGTCGTTCCGTTCCTGTCTCGATAGCCTGGATCGCGACTTCATTCACAAGGCGGAATATTTTTGACGTTACGCCTTCAGTCACTCGAAGAATTCGTTTGAGACCGCGCGCCGTCAGAATGCTCGGCTGACGAAGCGGGAGATTGCGGAGAATGGCAAGGACGAGTTGCTGAAACTCGTCATCGGCTTTCCAGCGCGGCAACGTGACAACATCAAAGCGTCTGGCAAGCTGTACGTCGCCGTTGATCGCCTCACGTGCTTCCGTGATGCCGAAGCAGACAAGCGAAAGCTGAAGCTCGTTACTCAAGAAACGAAGCGTGTTCAGAACGACACGCTGCTCGCGCCATGAACCGGCGATGATATTATGAATTTCATCTATCAGCAGGACTTGAACGCCCACGGCTCGCAATAGTCGAATTGTCGTCTGCTCTAATGCGACAATTGTCGCGCGCGGATTGGAAGGGGCGCCAAGTGCAGAGAGAATTTGTGCATAAAGGCGCCGCTCGCCCGGCCCGCCCGCCAACTCCACAACGAGAAATTTACGTCGTGCGTCGGCTGTTGCTGCATCGAAAGCGAGCATCTGGTCGTGCTTGAAGCGCCCGACGATCATCGATTTTCCCATGCCGCTGTCGCCATAGACGGCGATTGACGGCATTCGCGTCGTGCGCGGGTGAGTCGGGAGACCCTGAATCAAATCGACGATATGTTTTGCTTTTGGATAGTGGACCCACGGCTTTGATCGAATAAATTGGATCCGCGCGTCATTAGATGCGTCGAGAAGACTTGCAACTTCGTCCGTGACGTGGGCGGCCCTATCGATCACGCTGCTTCTCCGCGATTTCCAGAATGGAAGGAGTGCGCGAGTCGATGCCCTTGAGCGAGCCGAATCCTTCGTCATCCACCGAAATCTTGTTTTTGGGCTGCGGGTCGCGGCGGGCCTGCGCCGTCTTCCTTATTGCATCGTCAACAATGCGACGCTTGGCCTTTGCAGTAGTGATCCACTGGTTCGGTTCGCGTTCCGCGCGCGCTTGCGCTCGCGTTTCGCGCCGACGTAGTTTCCATTCGCGGAGACTTATTGATGGGCACGTAAGATCGCGGCTCCGGGCTTCGACGAAACGCCCGGAAGGACGCTGAACAAAAATTCTTGAAATATCTCGGGGATCATATTTGACTAAAAGCTCGCGTTTGGCGCCTCCGAGATCGGCGCTTAAAACGTTCGACCAGTATGGCAATCCATGCAACCAGACGCCGTCTGGCCTGAGTGTTCGATACGCCTCGGGCAATAACGAAACCCAGAAGGCCATTCGATCATGCGGCATGCGCAGATTGATCCGCGCCTCATGTTCGCGCCAGACTGCCAATGGTGAGCGCATCAAGGTGCTGTGTATTCGGTCGTGATAGCCGCCCGCAATCTCCCAGCCGAGAAAGCATTCGAGCTCTCGCAACGACATGGCTGAATTCTTTTTCGGATCGTAGGACCCTCGTTCGATCGGATTTCCAAATGAAGTGCCGGGCAGAAGATGCATCTGACCCATCATCGTTCCGATCAGCCGTTCGATATGACCGCCGTAATGCGGTTCGCCAGGCGGGCGCCAAATGATATCGACGCCTTCGTTGCGACAACCGCGAATGAAAGCCTTGCTTCTGAAATCTGCGCCATTGTCGACGTGAAAGGCCTCTGGCAAGCCGGCGACTGGCCATGTCGCGTCGATCTCACGTTCCTGCAACCAGGCTGTCTTGTCGTAAACGCCATGGAGAACGCAGAGGCTCACGGAAAGCCGTGAAGGGGGATCCATCGAAAGATGAAAGCCCGTAATCATTCGCGTAAACACATCGATCGCCAGCGTCAGCCAAGGGCGTGCGAGCGGTTCGCGCGTCTCTTCGTGAACGACGATGAGATCGACGAGCGTGTGATCGATCTGAACCACCTCGAGCGGCCGGGAGGCTTTGTATTCGCCCGGAACTGGCGTTGTCGCTTTGATCGCGCGTTTGTCCTTCCGTTTACGCGCGACCAATCGCCTCTCGATGTCATCGACGCGCGTCTTGATCGTTCGACGATCTGGCAATGGCCATCCGTGCTGGACGAAACGCAAATGGATTTGTTCGACGAGGTGGGTCAGCGTTGGACGCTGCGGCTTCAGATAGACTTCCCGGATCGTCTGGCGGATCAACTTATGACGCGATTTGTCGAGAGCGAGCGCCCCTTTCGATCGGCCTCGCGGCTTCGGCTGAAGCGCCTCAACGGTGGGCGTTTCGCGATAGATCGCGACGAGGCGATAAAGTGTCGCGCGACTGATCCCGAGGTCCAAAGCAACATCTTCGACGTCGCTTGTTCGTAGCCGGTCGCCCGCGGAGCGGCCTAACAATTCTCTGATGGCCTCCTCGCGTCGACATGCCTCTAACCACTGCGGGTCGTCGGACCCCGTCGTGTCGGCGTCATCAGGGCAGGGCGCGTTCTCATTATTGCTGTTCATTTTTCGGCCGCGTCCATGAGAAATGGTTGAGCCGCAAATTCTCAATTCAACTGTACATCATTCGGGCGTTTTCTCAATTCAAATGTATACGCGTAAATCAGCAGCGTTTCGTAACGCATTGAAATTCAACAGGCCGATTTCTCAATTTCTGATGTGTCCTGACAGCGGTGTCCGGCGAGAGCGCGCCTTTCATGCGCACCGTGCGATGCCGAACCGTCGCGAATGCGCTTTCGATGGGGTTTGTAACCAGTATGAAGATATCCGGTGCCAATGCCCAGCTGCGTTCATCGAGAACAAGGCGTATGGTGCGACCATCCGGGACTGAGGTGCCGGGAGCATGAAAGTGTAGGCAGGCCGTTCTCGTACGTTGAGCTGCGAGCTCGTGTTTGTGGTTGGCCGCCTCTGCGACTCGCTATTTCGAAGGGCTCGACAGCGAGCGCTGCATTGTCTGGGGCTGCTCGGATTCGAGATCGCTGGGAGATTTCACTCGGCACGGCAAGCGCGACAAGGTTCCCGATCATTCCTGGTTGTCGAAGACGCGAAGCCGTCTGCCGCACGAAGTGCACGAGAAGGTGTTCGCCTTCGTCCTGAAGCTCGTCGCCGAACATGGTCTGGTGAAGGGCGAGCGGATCGGCGTCGACGGGTCGACGATGGAAGCCAACGCGGCGCTGCGGACGACCGTGCGCCGTGACAATGGCGAAAGCTATCGCGAGATGCTGACTCGGATGGCCAAGGAAAGCGGTGTCGAGACGCCGACGTCGACGATCTGATCCGACTCGACCGTAAGCGCAAAGGTAAGAAGCTCTCGAACGAGGATTGGACGAGCAAGACCGATCGAGAGGCGAAGATCGCCAAGATGAAGGACGGCACGACGCATCTCGCCTACGAGCCCGAACATGCGGTCGATCTCGACACCGGCGTGATCGTGGCGGCGCCGATTCACGAAGCCGACAAGGGCGACACGACAACACTCGATCCCACGCTGAAGGAAAGAAAAGAATCTGTCTGCATGCGAAGCCGACTGATCAAATCGCGACATTTCCACCGCGCTGTTACGGAACGATCGGCGTTACGGGGGCAGGATTGACGAGGCTCGTCCCGTTCAGAAATGCCTGGCCGCCGCTGATGCGGAGCAATTACATATAGTGCTTTTTCAAGTTGCCATAACTGACCCGGCCTTCGCGTACAACGTCCACGATCGACGCGGAGTTGTCGTTGGCGAGCACCATTTCGGGCCGTCTCCTTCGCCGCCTCCGTATCCTTGGTGATTCCGACGGTCGAAAGCAGGTGCTTGCAGCGCACGTCGAGCCCAATTGTGCCCAAGCGCCGGAGGCCATAAAAAGTCAAAAAATACGCTGGGCCACTTTAACAGTCGTGAATCGTCACGTTGTTTTCATGGACCGTGCCAATCTGAATCTTCTTTTTCTTCTGGAGCCCTTTGATGCGGCGTTTCAACAAAACATCGGACCGATGACGACAGTAGCCCAAAGCAAAGCCAAGGTCTTCGTCGCGCGGGTGCCGAAGCTGAACCCGGTCGAGGAAGTCTGACCTTTGGTATAATGCTATCAACGCACCACCAGTACTGAGCATGTGGCATGTCGTACGATTTTTGCGGCATTTGAGCCAAGAAGATACGTCGCCAAGGTTGGCCGGTTTGAGCAGATAACGATGAGATCGGCATTCCACTCTCCGGCCTCGGTCAGGGCCTCGTCATAGATCGCGCCGATTCTCACAATGGTCGAAATGCGCTTACGCGGGTAATCAATCTTCACTGTGGTTTTCGCGATTTGTTTTTGAGCCTCAAGTCGAACCTCGTCTTCATAATCGGGAGGTCCGTATTCGATGAACATCGTGGGTAGCATCGTTTGCACATTAACAAGGCGCAATCTGGCGTCAGGATCGGCGATCCCTATAGCCGCTTCGATCGCTTGTCGTGTCAGCTGGGGTTGCTCGAGATCAACCGGGAGGAGGATTCTCTTGAACATAATATTTCCTTCTGGTCAGTTTTTCGATCTCGACTTTTGAGGTGCCGCTTGCCAGCGCTATGCATACTGATAAAGGTAGATTATTCTCGCGCAACTTTGTTCCTCTGAACGCTTCCAACACGAGTTTCGTTCGCCTTCGCACGCTTGGCGCTCGATCGTCCATCGCCCTTACGGAACAATCCATGGAGCGCGTCCCAGTCGAGCACGAGCTCTCCGCCGGAGCTTTGAAGCTGCCACTCCCGGCTTAGAAAAAGGTCGAGGCAGGCGTGATCGATATAGCTCAACTCACTGAGATGCACATGCACGCGCGTGCCTGGGGGTAATCCTTCTAGAGCGGCGGCGAGCTGCGGAAGGCGGATGAATGTCGCAGCGCCTTCGAGATGTATATAGATCACGCCGTCACTCTCTTCACGGCGAATGCTGAGATGGGAGAAGGTGTAGAGCAGGCGGACGATGGCAAGTCCCACGCCGACTGCAATGCCGGTCAGCACGTCGGTTATCACCACTGCAGCGAAGGTTGCAGCATAGACGGCCGTTTCGACGCGTTCCTGACTCCAGAGAAAGCGCACGAAGCCGTAGTTGATCAGATTGAGGCCGGCGTAAACGAGCACTGCCGCGAGGCTGACGACGGGAATAATGCGCAGGACGTTTCGGTGCCATGGTGATGAGCAGCAAAATCCACACGCCATGCAGCATGGTGGAGAGCCGCGTCCGGCCGCCGGCGTTCACAATTGGCGGCGCTGCGCACGATGACGCCAGAAACGGGCAGCACGCCGAGCATGCCGCACAGCAGATTGCCGACGCCTTGTGCCACAAGCTCTTTGTTGTATTTTGGGCGCGCCGTGCGACGCTGTATTACATCGACTGCAGTCGCCGTCAGCAGCGACTCCGCGCCGGCGACGAAGGCAAGCGACAGGCCCGCCGCCCATAGCGCTACCTCGCCCAACCTCCCGAGCGCATGAAGTGTCGGCATGTTTATAGCGCCCAGAAGATCGTCCGGCGCCGGAACATATTTGATGTCCACGTTGAAATGCCAGGCCGCGAAGGTTGCCAGTCCGACGCCCGTCAGTGGCGCGGGCAGGAATGCAAGCCTAGGTGGGGCGGCTCGCCGCCAGGCGAATATCGAGTTAATCGTCAGTAAGCCAAGCAGCGCCGCCGGCCGATGGGCGTCCATGGGAACGCCTTTCCAGATCGCTATGGGCAACGACCATAGATTGATGACGCCGCCGAATTCCCGTCCGGTTCCGGGTGGCGCGTCATCGACCATCACGTGAAACGAGCTCTTCGGCGAGAGCCTGCACCAAAGTAAGCCTCCGGCGAGACTTTCAATTACCCACATCTGCGTGTTGAACCGATAGCGATGCCGAAAGCGATATCTTGCAATTTGGTCAGGCCACGCCAGACGACCATGTTTCCTGGGGGAGGATCGCGCGTGCGAGCGAGATAGCCGCCGAGCATGGCGATCTGTAACAAGTAGGTTGCGACCGTTCGGCGCATGATGCGCGGTCTGGAGCGCGCCGCATCGATGCGGTCGAGTGTTTCAATCTCGGCAGGTGTGAGGACAGTCTCGGGTTTCGCGAGTGGTTGAGCCCGCGCAGACATGGTGATCCAAAAGATGCGCCAGCTGACGACTGTGATGAGGGCGAGCAATTTCACCAGCCGTTCGGCAGTCTGCAATTTCGCATCTTCGGCGCGGCAACCAGATTTCATGACCTTGTGGAACACCTCGATTTTCCAGCGCAGTGCGTACCAGTCGAGCTTTTCGATGGCGGCTGCGAGATCGTCGACAGGCAGATTGGTCACGAGCCTCCAGTCGATCGGGTCGCGATCCGAAGGCGGGTCGACTTCGAGGGCGTGAATGTAGAAAAGGGTTTGTGGCGCGTATCGCTTTTGTTTGCCGATGGGCGGCAATGTCTTCACCGAGGCAAACTTGATCTGCAAGAAAGCGATTTCGTGATCCTCGCCGCCAATCGCGACCTGATGGCGACCAGACCAAGGGACCGCGGCGAGTTGGGCGAAGACGCGATGGGCCGCATCCGTCGGCGCTGCTTCTGTCGGTGGCTCGGCCAGCCGGTTGGTCTGAACGCGCACGAGAAATCGCGTTCCGAGATCCTGTGCGAGGCAGAAGAGTTCGTAAATGTCACTTTCCCGATCGCCGACGTGCACGCAGCGCTCGGGCGAACCCATAAGCGCGATGGATTGGCGCAGATTCTCAAGCCAGCGATAGCTTTCCTTCGTCTCTATCGGTACGCGCGTTTGGTTCACGAGGCGCTTGATCGCGGCCGTTCCTTTGAACTTGCTGCGCGTCCAGAACTTCACCGCCGCCAAGCCGAGCGGCGTCCCGCTGGTAGTGACGGCTAGACTCGAATGCATCAAAACGCCGCATAATGTCCGCGTATTGGGTTGGCCGGCTTTGTAGCGCCCGGCGTTGATGGTCTTCGTGAAGCCAATCTTGCCAGGCGACTCGCGACTATAAATGAATTCGGTCGTGTCCTGCAGAATCAGGATTGGACCTTCGCTAGCCTTGGATCGCGCCGCGGTCGCGGCGAAGTGTCCCGACAACACGCCATGCTCAGTGACGCGGGGATTATCGAAAAATCGATAGGCCGCCTTCGTCGCAGCCCAATCGCCACATGCCGCAGGAACCGGCTTACCAGGGGCGGCTGAAAGTTGCTCCAACAACCGCCGCAAACGACGTTGCAGACGTTTATCCGGAATACTCGCCGCGGCCACCTCGGCATCTTGCCAGCCGGCCTGGCCGGTTTCTGATCCAACCTGCATCCATGACGCCCCAGTGATTCGGCGTCACGGACAAAATCACGCCCGATTCAGATCGGGCAAGCCCCTCCGGAGATGTGGGTAATTGAAAGCCGGCGAGAACCGTCTGGCGCTGAGCGCGCTGCGCTTGGATAGATTGCGCATGAATGGCGCGGTGATCGTGTCCATTTCTAATACAAGTGGACACTATCGCGGATGTCGGACGGCAAGGACGATGGTGGAGCGGCGCCCGGGCGCAGGCGTCGATCCTGGACCCTTGATGAGAAGCGTCGGGTCGTCGACGAGAGCCTTGCGGAAGGCGCCTCGATAGCCGAGGTGGCGAGACGCTACGATCTCAACGCTAATCAACTTTTCACTTGGCGGCGGCAGCTTGCCGTTGAGCCCGCCGGGTTGAGTGACCTCGCGCCGATTCTGCCAGTGACGATCACGCCGGAGACAGCGGCGGAGTATTCCGGCCCCGCGCCGACCTGCCAAATGGAGATTGTGCTTTCTGAAGGCGATCGGATCATCGTGTGGGCGGACGTCGAGGCGGCGGCGCTCACGCGTGTCCTGAAGGCGCTGTCGCGGCGATGATCCCGATTCCGAGCGGCGTTCGGGTATGGATTGCAACGGGCCACACCGACATGCGGCGCGGCATGCAGGGCCTCGCGCTTCAGGTTCAAGAGCAATTGAAACGCGACCCTCATGCGGGCGATCTCTACATTTTCCGCGGACGCCGCGGCGATCTCGCCAAAATCCTCTGGCACGACGGGATCGGTCTGTCGCTCTATGCCAAGCGGCTCGACCGCGGAAAGTTCATCTGGCCCTCGGCGACGGCGGGCGCGGTGTCGATTTCGGCCGCTCAGATGGCCTATATGCTTGAAGGGATAGATTGGAGAAACCCACAGCTGACGTGGCGACCCAAGAGCGCTGGCTAATCTGCGCCGGGTATCTGGGCGGGGCGGGGCGAAAAAATGTAGCGATGCGTGCATTTTGGGGCGCCACAAATCACGCGTTTTGTGATTCACTTCGGCTCATGGACGCTGCGGCCAAAGCCCTTTTCGACGAAAACGCTGTGCTGAAAGCGGAGCTGGCCGTCGCGCGGGCGAAGGCGTCGGAAGATGCGGCGCTGATCGCGCAGCAGACGCTGCGGATCGCAAAGTTGCAGCGTCAGATTCACGGGCAGAAGTCGGAGCGCTCGGCGCGGCTGCTCGATCAATTGTCGCTCGAACTCGAAGAACTGGAAGCGAGCGCGACGGAAGACGAACTCGCCGCGGAGCGCGCTGTCGCCAAAATGACGACAGTCGCCGGCTTCGAGCGCAAGCGGCCGGAGCGCAACACATTCCCGGAGCATCTGCCGCGCGAACGCGTCGTGATCGAGACGCCCAAGACCTGCGCCTGCTGCGGCGGTTCGCGCCTGCGCAAGCTCGGCGAGGATGTGACGCAGACGCTGGAGACGACGCCGCGTCAATGGAAAGTGATCGAGACTGTGCGGGAGAAGTTCACCTGCCGGGACTGCGAGAAGATCACGCAAGCGCCGGCGCCGTTCCATCCGATACCACGCGCGTGGGCGGGCCCGAGCCTGCTGGCGATGATCGTGTTCGAGAAGTTCGGACAGCACCAGCCGCTGAATCGTCAGGCCGAGCGCTATGCATTGGAAGGCGCGCCGATCGCGCTGTCGACGATGGCCGATGCAGTGGGCGCGGTCTGCGCGGCGCTCGATCCTCTCCGCCGCTTGATCGAAGCCCATGTGATGGCGGCCGAGCGTTTGCATGGGGACGACACGACAGTGCCGGTGCTGGCGAAGGGCAAGACCGACACTGGGCGCTGCTGGGTTTATGTTCGCGATGACAGACCGTTTGGCGGCGCCGGGCCGCCCGCAGCGATGTTTTACTACTCGCGCGATCGGAAGGGCGAGCATCCACAAACCCATCTGGCGGGATACGCCGGCATCCTGCAGGCCGACGCCTACGACGGTTACAACAAGCTCTATCTGGCGGACCGAAAACCGGGACCCGTTCGCGAGGCCGCGTGTTGGGTGCACGCTCGCCGACCGTTCTTCGCCATGGCCGATCTTGAGGAGAACGCGCGTCGCAAGGCTTCGGGCAAGAAGGAGATACCTCTCTCGCCGATCGCGATTGAGGTCGTTCGTCGCATCGACGCGCTGTTTGCAATCGAACGCTCCATCAACGGCAAGAGCCCGGAGGAGCGCGTTGCGGTTCGACATGCCTCGAGCCGGCCTCTGGTCGACGATCTCCACGTCTACATGCGAGAGCAGGCGACCAAGTTGTCGCGCGGGCACGACCTGGCAAAGGCGATCCAGTACATGCTGAAGCGCTGGGCGGCCTTCACGCTGTTCCTTAATGACGGACGTGTGTGCATGTCCAACAATGCCGCCGAGCGCGGCCTGCGCGGCATCGCTTTGGGAAGAAAATCGTGGTTGTTCTGCGGATCCGATCGCGGCGGGCAGCGCGCTGCGGCCATGTACGGCCTCATCGTGACGGCGAAAATGAACGGCCTTGATCCGCAGGCTTGGTTGGCCGACGTCCTGGCTCGCATCGCCGGGTATCCCGCGCACCGGCTTGATGAACTGCTTCCGTGGAACTGGCGCCGAGCAGCAGCGGCAGACCCGGCGATTGCGGCCTGACCATGCACGTCAACAAAGTTCACCGTGTGATGACCATCGATCGCGTCGCTGCCGATCTCGGCGAGAGCATCGACTGGCTGCACGACGTCGCCATGGAAATGGATACCGAGGACGGCGTGATCTGGGTCTACGGACTTGGCGACGAACAGCTCATGGCGTTCACGAACTTCGGCATCGAGACGCTCGTCGACCTGATCAAAATCCACAAAGACGACCCCACGCTTCTGAAGCGTTGAGAGCACCAAACACTCCATGCCGGCGGCCTACGCCGGATGGCTACGCACCAAAGGAGCCGACAGCGCTTAACCGGTAACGCAAGTCAGTGAAACAAAATCAGGGCGCTGGAAGACGCTCGCCACAGAGCCTAGCGTTCGGTTGCAACGAGCGCTTCGGTTTGTTGCAAGCAGAATTTTGATCGACGCCTCGTCCCAACCCGGCTCTAAGGCTTTGTGTGCTGTGTAGAACGTGGCTGCAAGAAGCCGACGATGCCGAAGCAATTTTCACGCGTTTAATTGAACGCGTCGAGGTCACGATTGACGCTTTTTAGATTTCGATGGATCTCCTGGACAGAGTGGTTCATTGTGAAGATGAGGGACGCCAACCACCTTTTCGAGCGGCATGACGAAAGCGAGCCCGTGATTGGGCTTCGTCAGCTCGGCCGCGCGGACGATCTCCTGGAGGATCGCATCGCTTTGATCCGTATAGACGACGGTGAGGACGATCTCCTTTTCTGGTTCGATAGAAATGCCAAAGATTGTTTCATGTTCGTTGACGCCGATGCCGCGTCCATAAACGACCGTGCCCCCGCGAGCGCCAGCTTTGACCGAAGCTTCCAGGACGGTGTTGCCCCATCCTTTCCGCACGATGGTCACGATCAGTGATGCGTTCAATAACATCGTACCTACTCCTGTCGTGGTCCGGTCCAGCGGACAAGAAGTCCCAATGTCATGACTGAAACCATGGGCGCGAGCGCAATCAGCGACACGAGCCCCAAGCCCTCGACGATCGTATTCCCATTGGCCAAATCTGCCGCACCGAGCGCAAGCGCCAGAAGAAACGTATTCGCCATCGGGCCCGTGGCGACGCCGCCGGCATCGACCGCGATCGCCACGAAGTCCTTTTCGCATAGCCACATGATTACGATGACCAGCACATAGCCAGGCGCAAGTAGAAAGAGCAGCGGAATGCCGTAGGCAATCCGAAAAAGCCCGAGGGCGACCGACAGCGCAACCCCGATGCTGACCGTATAGAGCACGGTCGGCGCCGAAATCGAGCCGGTCGAAGCTTCCTCAACCTGATCGGCGAAGATACGCACCGCCGGCTCGCTCCAGGTGGTGACAAAGCCGAGCAAGAAGCCGATTGGCGCAAGCAGCCACTTTTCCGGCATTGCGCCGATCGCCTCACCGATTGAGCGGCCGAAGGGCATGAAACTCATCTCAACGCCGACGAGGAAAAGAAGCAGCCCCGCCGCGGCCATGAGTGTACCGGTTAGAATATCCAACACGCTCCGGCGGGGCAGCTTTAGAAATAACGCCTGGAAGACAAGGAAGAGCGCGAGGAGCGGCAGCACCGCCTCGGTGACGCTTTCCGCGACGACGCGGAATTCGTCGAGCAGCGAAGCTAGTTTCACCGCAGAAACATCCCTATGACCATCATGACGAAGATTGGACCGACCGAGGCGAATCCTAGGAGCCCAAAGCCGTCGGAGATGGCCGAGCGGCCGGCGAGAACGGAACTTAAGCCTATAGCGATGGAAATGACCACCGGAGCTGTCAAAACGCCCGTGGTCACGCTACCGGCGTCATAAGAGAGGGGGACGAATTGCGCCGGCGCGAAGAAAGAGAGGACGATCATAGCCCCATAGGTGACCGTCAGCAGGCCGCGCAGCGAAAATCCGAAAACGATGCGAGACATTGCGATAGCGGTAAAGACCGCCACGCCCAAAGCGATCGCATAGAGCACGGCCTGCCGGGAAATCGCATTCGTGACGCGGTTCACCTGATTGGCGAGGACGAGCACATCGGGTTCGGCGACCGTCGTCGCGAAGCCGAAGGCGAAGGCGACCGCGACGACGAGTACAATGGATCCTTTCTCCGGCAAGGCGGAACCGATGTATTTTCCCATCGGTAGGATGCCGTAGTCCACGCCGGCGAAAAGAAACAGCATCCCTGCGACGATGAACACCAATCCCCCGATAAAATCGATGAAAATTGTCGTTGGCGCGCTGACCAGCGTCAGTTGGAGCACGCACACCATAATGAACAGCGGCGCGACGGCCTTGAGCACCTCCAGTAATTTTTCCTTTAATAGCGGCAACATAGCGTGGAGCTAGGTCTCGGTGTTGATTTGTCAATGTTTCCAGAATCGAACTCCCGGGAACAAGTTGTTCACCAATCCCGGCGAGACCTCGAAGCTCTTAGGTGCGTCGCAGCGCTTATGCGCTGATATGCGGCAGCGGAAGCCTTTCTTGGTCGTGCCCCCAGTGATGGTGTAGCTCAGTGGGAGCAAGCCGCTCGCGACGCGCGCTTTTGCTAGCGCCGTAGCGAGCGATCGGCTTGCGGTGGTCATCGACGATTCGCCGGTAGGATCGGGTTGCGAAACATCCAACGCAACCGAGGAACTGCCGATGACCGACGAGATGATGACCCTGCGCGCGCTTGTTGAGAAGGCCCCCGACGCGGATATTTTGCGCGAGATGATCGGCTTTGCCGCCGAGCGGCTGATGGAGATTGAGGTCGGCGCTCTGACCGGCGTCGCCTATGGCGAGAAAAGCGCGGAGCGCCTCGCCCAGCGCAACGGCTATCGCGAGCGGACCTGGAAACGCGCGCCGGCGCCGTGGAGCTGCGTATCCCCAAGCTGCGCAAGGGCAGTTACTTTCCCGGTTTTCTGGAGCCGCGGCGGATGGCCGAGAAGGCGCTGACCGCCGTCATTCAGGAGGCCTATATCCAGGGCGTCTCGACGCGCTCGGTCGACGATCTCGTCAAGGCCATGGGCATGAGCGGCGTCTCCAAGAGCCAAGTGAGCCGGCTGTGCGAGGAGATCGACGAGCGGGTGACGGCCTTCCTCGAGCGGCCGATCGAAGGCGACTGGCCCTATCTTTGGATCGACGCGACCTATGTGAAGGCGCGCCAGAACGGCCGCGTCGTCTCGCTGGCGACGATCATCGCGGTGGGCGTCAACGACGACGGCAGGCGCGAAGTGCTCGGCATGGATATCGGCCCTTCGGAGGCCGAGACCTTCTGGACCGAGTTTTTGCGCAAACTGCGCCGGAGAGGGCTGCGTGGCGTCAAGCTCGTTGTGTCCGATGCGCATGAAGGGCTGAAGGCCGCAGTCGCCAAGGTTCTGCAATCGACATGGCAGCGCTGCCGCGTCCACTTTATGCGCAATGCGCTCGCTCATGCCGGAAGGAGCGGACGGCGCGTCGTCTCCGCCTTCATCGCCACCGCCTTCGCGCAGGACGACGCCGAAGCGGCGAAAGGCCAACGGCGCAAGGTCGCCGACCAGTTGCGGCCCAAGCTGCCGAAACTTGCGAACCTCATGGACGACGCCGAGACCGACGTGCTCGCCTATATGAGCTTCCCGGCCGCGCACCGGGCCAAGCTGCACAGCACAAATCCGATCGAACGGCTGAACGGCGAAATCAAGCGGCGCACCGAGGTCGTCGGCATCTTCCCCAACGAGGCCGCCATCATCCGCCTCGTCGGCGCGATCCTGCTCGAACAGAATGACGAATGGGCCGTCCAGCGCAGCCGATACATGACACTGGAAACAATCGCGCCCTTGAGCGATGATCCCATCGTCGGGCTGCCCGTTGTAGCCGCCTGATCAACCCGGCTTCCCGGCGAACGTGGCGATCACGCCAACCAGCTACACCACGCCAAGGGACACGATCCCTTTCTTCTTTGGCATGGACAAAGCCTGAGAGTTGCCGCCGCCGGTCGAGACCGCCTGCCAACGCAAATTTCTGACATGTCAGACACATATCCTCAATGCGATCGAGAAGGGACATCAAATCTCTAGCGCGTCTCCTGACAAGGCCGAGACGCCTACCTCTTACTGTATCCGTCTCCTGAACAAGGGAAGCAGAGATTGACGAATGAGCAACAGCATGGTCGGTTCAAGAGGACAATTGGTCAGATGCTCCTTTCCGAGACAGTCCTGATCTCGCGCTCAATGTTGAAGATCGCATCGATGCTCTTCGACGAATGCCGAATGGGCGGTCTATTTACCGAGCATGTTGTCGGCGAGCACAAGAACGCCCTCCGCCAACGGGAGGAGCATCGGCGAGTCGGTGCCAACGCCCCTCAATGGCAATATATTTCATTTCTCAAGGAGAGGTAATTTGATCAAACAGAGAGGCGGCCGTCTCGCAGCGTAGAGCGACGCACTTTGAATTCATTTGAGCCGACCGAAGCCCTGCTCGGCGCGCGAACGCGCCTTATAGAGCGTGCGCGAAGAAAAAAGGGGGTCTTTTTCATTGACCTACGGGACGGGGGCGCATCGCCGAGCGATCTTGCATATGCGGCGATCGTCCTTGCTGAAATAGCCCTTGTCGTCGATGATGACGCCGGGCTGCGTATCCGTGCCAATATCGAGCAGCGTCTCGAGATGCGGCACCTCCGCGACCTCGCGTCGCCGACTCGGCACGCTGTTCAACTTTCGTGTGACGTCAGAGGCACAACAAGGCGGTTGCTTCGCAGGCTTCGGGGAGATTTAGCCAGATGTAACTTAGGGACAAGAGCTTCATGAGCCAAGGTCTGGAATATCCATTCTGACGCTCCAAATCTTCCGTGGCGCAATCGCTGTCGGTTCGGTCCGGCCCTTTGATAATGGCTGAAATCATGGGGTTTCTGAACTTTTTCTGCGTTGTGATCGCATAGAATTGCTCGGATAGACCCTCGAGCTCGCCGATGACATTCAAGTCATGTTGGCGCTGCAGCGCGTTGGCCAGGATCGATGGCGCGATTGCCAGCCCAACCCCTTCAGCGGCGAACGTTTTTAGCAGCGCGCTGTCTTCAATTTCGGCTACTATATTAGGTCGGATGTTGTGTTCCTCGAACCATTCGTCGAGCGATACCCGGAGCGCGATATTCGTTGTCTGCAATAGCAGGGGCGCGCCGTTCAGGGATACTGGAAAGTTCTCGCAGTATGAAGGCCCCAACTTCTTCGAGCCGAACACCGCAATCTGGGATTGTCCGAGAAGATGATTGTATACCCGGGTGCCGGCCGCGGTCGTTGCTGGCACATCCGAAATTACCAAATCGATGTCGTGCAATGCGAGTTCTGGCATAAGCCGTTCGAGTTTATCTTCATGACAGACCACTTGCACCGGAGAACCCACCTCGAATGCCGGGCTCAACAAGCGATAAACCACCAACTTCGGAAGCGAGGCTACAACGCCGATAATCAGGCGTCTAACGCTCAGCGCTCGTGCCTCTTGCAACGACAAATGGATCTCTTCTCCGAGCTTGAAGATTTGGTCGGCATAGCGAAAGAGGCGCTCGCCGACATATGTCAGGGACATCCTGCGTCCGTCCCTTTGGAAAAGACGAGACCCCATATTTCTTTCAAAGGTTGACAGTTGACTGCTGATGGTAGGCTGTGCGAGCCCCAATCGTTCGGATGCGCGAGTTATGCCCCCATGTTTAGCAACGACCCAAAAATAGTAGAGGTGCTGGTAGTTTAAGCGATTCACACCACGCTCCTTCTATATTCTACGGCAAGGACCGCCCCCATATAGGACCAGAAGAAAATAGGACATGCTCCCGCCAACTGCAGCCGGCTATGCGAAATATTCATTTTTTCTATGTCTCCGCCGGTGGACCGGCCATTCGGCATGCTCGCGCGGACATAGCACTCAGGCTACGGAGGCTCGCATAGCCCTTGCGCATGTCGGTGTGGCCCGGTGCCGATCCAGACCCGCGCGTCCGGCGAGATCGGGGTCATCGCCGCAACGCCTTGATCACCCGCGTCAGCGCCGCAGCTTCCACATCGGCACCAACGATGATCTTCTCGCCGCCCCAAACGCCAACGGCGCCGGCGCCATCGTCACCGCAAAATCGCCGGCATTGCTCTTGGGAAGGTAGCAAGTCCGATAACACCAATTCAGACGCCCTCGAACGGCCCCGCAGGCCCGCTGGAGCAAGAATTCCGTTGAAAATGTATGTGTTTCCAATCGTGTCATCCATCAGTTTTTGGGACGCCAGAGGTTGCTTGCTCAATCCACGCTTCAACCTCAGCGAGTTTGGACTGCCATTTGGAATTGCTGCTCCAGGCCTTTTGCCGCATAAGCAAATGACTTTCGGCTAAGCAAGCTCCAACCCACTCAGGTATTGCGTTTGCAGTATGACCAAGCTCTTGGCGGCGAAGTGCCGCTTCGAACACCCTCGCCGAAAGCGTCTCTTTCGAGTCGCACGATTCACTTTTAGATGTGAGTTGGCGAAATTCCCGAAGTGCTATCTGCTGTGAATAGGGAGGAAGGTTTGCAAACGCGATCTTCGTCGCACGCAATTCGTTCATTAAAATAAAATCACCGACAAATCCCATGTTGCACCTCTCACAGCCTTCGTGTCGACATGCACAACCATTACTTCCTGCCCGAGGTCGGAATAACCCAGCTCCAGGACGCGGCAGATCTGTCTCGCCAAAGAGAGAAGCAAACTCTCGATACCGCGAGAAGATCACACGCGACAAGTATCGCATGTATGTATGCTACAGGGTTGGCAATGCAGGCTTTGCTTTCAGCGACGCCGGCAAGTTGACGAGCAGGCCTGAACGGCTACGGAAGTCCCGACGGACGTAACGATCATATGCAGGCGCTCGCTGCCGCGCGAGCCCGTGCGGAAGAAATGTGCTCGCGCAAGATTGAATTGAAGTGCGCAACTCGCTCGCCAGGCATTAGAATAGAAGCCCCCTTGACGCATCCGAAAGCCCGAATGTGCCTGCATTCTAGCTCGGCGAACGCAGACTTCGATCCTGCCATCAAAGGGGATTTTTTGTTCAGCGCAGGTCGAGACGCAACGTCGGCGTTTGTGGCATATTAGAACGACGATAATGGGCTGCGCCATAAAAATGTGAGTGCCTAGGACTACGCTGAGATGCTAAGCATGACGCAGGCGAGTTCGCTGAAACGCGTGCGGTTCTGACCGATCGTTTTGCCTTGGAGCCATGCCAGCATGGCTCGTCCTTGGAGCCCAACGATCGAGACTCCTGCAAGCAGGCTTGCGGCCCCCGGGGGGGTCGAAAGCCGAAGGGCTTGGTCATCGCTAAGGTCTAGCGCTCGCGACTCTGGCCGCGAGCCCTGAGATTGCCGATCGAAGGCCCAACTGCGGTATATGAAGCTTAAGGAGTTTCGTACTCCTTCACCGTGCAACTCTGGAGGTAATTTGGCTCCGACAATCAACATACCGGTCTATAGCGATGCGCTCGTCGTTCTAGGGACTGCCGGCGTCGTCATTCCCCTGGTACGCTATCTCGGGTTGAACCCGGTACTGGGCTATTTGGGAGCGGGCGCGCTCCTTGGTCCCCTCGGGCTAGGTTCATTCATCGACAAGCTGCCGTTTCTCTATTGGTTCACCGTCGTCGATGCAAAAAATGTTAGCGGTATCGCCGAACTTGGCGTCGTTTTTCTTTTGTTTCTTATCGGACTGGAGCTTTCCTACGATCGGCTGCTTTCAATGCGGCGACTCGTTTTCGGGCTTGGCGGATCGCAGGTCGTTATCACATCATGTTTGCTTTCCCTCATCATCGCCTGGACTGGACAAGCGCCATCAGTCGCAGTCATCCTTGGAGCCTGCCTCGCGTTATCCTCGACCGCGATCGTTCTTGAAATTCTTGCGGCACACGGCGAGCTGCCCACAGGGGCAGGCAGAGCGAGCTTTTCTATCCTGCTGGCGCAGGACCTGGCGGTGATTCCGATACTTATATTCGTTTCGATCATCGGCTCGAACACTGAAGGTTCGCTTGCGACGAACATTGGCATAACACTGGCCCATGCGGCGATGGCCATTGCGCTCATCGTTCTGGTTGGAAGAGTAGTGCTGCGACCTCTTTTCCGTCTTGTTGGATCCATGGAATCTCTTGAACTACTTACGGCGGCGGTTCTGTTCGTCATCATTGGCACGGGCGTGCTGGCCGCCGTCGAGGGTCTGTCCATGGCGCTTGGAGCGTTCGTCGCGGGCCTACTTCTGGCCGAAACTGAATATCGTAAGGCCGTGGAAGCTATCGTCGAGCCGTTCAAGGGCCTGTTGCTGGGTATCTTCTTTTTCACGGTGGGGATGACCATTGACGTGAGGGAGATCGCACGCGATCCGCTCACCATCTTGGCGCTCGTATCCGGCCTCATCGCCTTCAAGGCGGCGATCATCATTGCGCTGTCGAAGGCATTCGGCCAATCGTGGCGCGTCGCTATCGAAACGGGTTTCCTGCTTGGCCCCGGCGGGGAGTTTGCCTTCGTCGCGATAGGACTGGCGAAAAGTTTGGGGCTTATCGATCCTGTACTGTCCTCATTCGTTCTTGCGGTCACGTCGCTTACGATGGTTCTCATTCCGGCATTGTCCGCTGCCGCACGACAAATTAATTCTCGAATGGAACCGCCAAAGAAGATTGATGCGACGCTGAAGGCGGCGCCCCGCGAACAGCATAAGCATGCAATCGTCGTCGGTCATGGGCGCGTCGGCAAGGTCGTCACGTCCTTCCTGAAGGAACATAATATTCCTTATATCGCCACTGACAGAGATGCAGCCTCGGTGACAGAAGAACGAAAGAACGGGCATGAAGTGTACTTCGGGGACGCGACACATGCCGCGTTTATGAAAGCGTGTGGAATAATGGAGGCCGCCGCTGTCATTGTGACCGTCGGTTCGCACTCGAATGTAGACGCGATCGTTCTTGGCGTCCGTAAACTCAGGGCTGACGTCCTGATCGTCGCGCGTGCTAGGGATACCGAACACGCACGGCACCTCTACGCAATTGGAGTAACTGATGCCGTGCCCGAGACGGTCGAGGCCAGTCTTCAAATCTCGGAGGCCGCGCTGGTAGGTTTGGGCATTCCAGCAGGATACGTTATCGCTTCCGTCCACGAAAAACGCGATCAGTTTCGCGCCGAACTACGCGACGCGGCAAAAGAGGATGTTCGGCAGCGAGCCAAGAGTAAAAGAAGCGCGACGCAAAAATAAATAAACGTTACCCAATAGAATGACAAAATTGCTATGCCCGCCCGATCACGGTGCCTGACAGAGGGCGCTTGCGCACTCGCGCGCTTCGTCCTTGTCACTGTTGTGTTGCCTCGCCAACCCATTTATGCGGCCTCAATCAAACGCTGGTGGTGCTCTTTCGGTCGCTTTCGAGACACGTTAGGCTTCCGCGAGCTTTTGATGTTGTTTCGCCAACGGCAATACGAAACTGAAGATCGTACCGCCGCCAGGATTGGGCTCGACCCACAACCGTCCGTGATGCGCGTTGATAATCGAGCGTGAGATAGACAATCCAACGCCCAGTCCATGGGGCTTCGTGGTCGTAAACACTTCGAACAATTTGGCTTTGATCGCCTCCGAAATGCCTGAACCAGTATCAGCGACATCGACCCGAATCTCATTATCGTCGATCAGTCGCGTCGACACGACTAATTCGCGCCTCTCGCAATTTTCCATCGCGTCGATCGCATTTCGTTTCAGATTGACGACGACCTGCTGGATTTGAATTCTGTTGATGAGCACCTGGTCCGTTTGCGCATCCAAATTCACCGCTGTCGCGACGCCGCATTCCTTGGCGATGGAGTCGGTAAATTCACACGAGGTTCGGACGACTTCGTTTAAATGGTGGAGGCTTTTGATCGTTTCGCCCCGCGCGATAAATTGGCGCAGATTGTCTACTATTTCGGAAACACGAAATACCTGCTTGGAGGCGTTGTCGAGGACCTGCTCTATTTCTGTTAAATCCCCCTTCTTAAGGAGCCTGCTTGCAATGTGGAGATAGGCGTTGATCCCCGAGAGCGGCTGTTTGAGTTCATGGGCGAGTCCGACTGTCATATTCTCGATAATGTCGAGACGGTCCGCGTGCAGATCATGCATTCGAGCTTCAAATCTGCGCCGCTCGCTTAAATCATGTATGAATCCGACAAAGTAGCGTTCGCCCTCGGCTTCTACTGCGGCAACTCCAAGCTCTATGGGAAAGACCGACCCGTCTCGGCGTTGTCCTTCGACCTGCCGACCGATGCCAATAATCTTGGCTTCGCCGGTGCGGAGGTAATGGCTCAGGTAGTCATCATGCCGACTGCGATATGGCTCGGGCATCAGCACGCGGATATTTCGCCCGATAACTTCGTCAGCCGCATATCCAAACAATGCGACCGCGGCAGGATTAAATGACAGGATCGTTCCAGCTTCGTCGATCGTGATGATGCCGTCCAAGGCATTGTCCACCAGCGCAGCCAACAACGGCTCGTGTAAGTGAACCTGAGACAAGCTGGGGCTAGGACGCATCAAACTGTATCGCTCTGGTTGCTGGATTAGCGCCATTCTCGAGGGGTTCAAAGCGTTGAGCAGCGTAGCTCTTGTACCACATTGAACATAGTGGCGTCCAATTCCCGAGCTGTTCGTGTGCAAGAGCAATCGAGACGGCGGCTACCTGCTGCTCGCTCCGACTTCCGGCGAAGCGCCGCGCTGCGCATCCACCAGCGGGATGGATTCAATTCGCGTGTGGGATCGCGCGTTGCACGGTTAGTGTGCGACATAAGGTGTGACTTCCCTCAATCGACGCGGCGCCTTGTGCGCCGAAAGGAGGCCTTGGAAGAATTTTGCCTCCAGCGAGACGATTGTCAACGGCGGTTAAATGGCTGCGTCGGCTTCTCCCTTGGTTCTGTAGTTAACGCTGTGTAAATGCCGATTTCGATTTCCCCAGAAGCGCCGAAGTAAAATTCCCCAGTCTGGCGGGATGGCGATCAGACGATTTCGTGATCGGCGCCTCCTCGAAGCCTTTCGCGCGCGGGGGCCGAAGTTCGCGCAGAAGGTCGGTGACCGCAGTGTAGCCGCCGGCATATCCGCGTTCCTTGATCTCCCGCCAGAGACGGCGTCCGGTTAGCGTCGGATATCTGGCTGTCGCGAGACGATAGCTGTCGCCGTTCATCTCCAGAATGTGGACATGATGGGTGAGCCTATCGAGCAGCGCGCCGGTGAGCCGTTCCACCCGAACACCGACGTCCATTCATCGAATGGCAGACTGCTGGTCACCAGCGTGGCGCCACGTTCATAGCGCTGGCTGAAGACCTCGAAGAGCAGTTCAGAACCAACCGCCGTGAACGGCACGTAGCCCAGCTCTTCGACGATCAGCAATTTGATGGTGTTGAGATGCCCTTGCAGCGCCCGCAGGCGGCGCTCGTCGCGCGCTTCCATGAGTTCGTGCACGAGGGCGGCGGCCGAGGTGAAAGCGACGCTGAAGGCCTTTTAGCAAGCGGCGAGCCCACGGGCGAGCGCGGTGAGTCTTGCCGGTTCCGGATGGACCCAGCGCGATGCAGTTCTGTCGCTTCTCTATCCGTTCGCACCGCGCCAGCTCCAGAACCAGCGGCTTGTTGAGTGACGGCTGCGCGGCGAAGTCGAATGTGTCGAGGCTCTTGATCTGCGTAAAGCGCGCCAAGCGAATGCGACGCTCGACATTGCGCCGCTCGCAATCGATGCGCTCCAGTTCGCACAGGCGCAGCAAATAGCGCGGATAATCGGCGCGATCTTGCGCCGATTCCAGCGCCACTTTCTCATATTCGCGCGAAGGTGGGAAGCTTCAACGCCTTGAGGTGATTGCCCAGCAGCACCTGCGGCGCGACGATCATTTGGGAGGTCGACTCCTGCGAGGCGCTCATGCCGAAACTCGCACACTTGGCTCGATAGCGGCTGCGTTGGGGACGAGCCCGAGATAGGCGCGCGGGTCTGTCGCGCCGACCGTCGCCACTGCAGATAGGGGTAGAATGTCAGATCGAGCCAGGCTAGCCGGTTCTCCAATTTGGCGAGCAGGAGCATCTTCACCGCGTCAAAACTGATTGCGCCAAGACGCAGCGCCTCCGCGATGGCCTGTTCGACGAGATGTTGATGGAAGTCCTCCATCAGCCGCAGCACCTGGATGAACTCGCGGTGCCCGCTGTTCCCCATGCGCGCCTCCATCAGCCGCCGCAGACGATAGACGCAATCGGCGAGGCGCCAGTCGTCGAGCGACGCGGCCGAATTCCGTCCGAAGCCCGATATTACTCCACGAGTAGTTCCGCCAACGCCGCGGCAAGTTCGTCTGGCTCTATCGGCTTTGTTAGCACCGGCACATCGCCGAACTCCTGAGCGATCGCGGCGGCATGATAACCTGTGACGAAGATGATCGGCTTGCCGCGATTTCTTAATTCATCCGCTAGCTCATACACGAGTTCGCCGTCGAGATTTACATCGAGCACCGCCGCGTCGAGATATTCGGATAGCGCCTTCCGAGCTTCCTCCACTCGCCCAAAAGGACCAATCACCTTGGCGCCGAGATCCTCGATGACGTGACATGTCATCATGGCGACCATGGCTTCATCTTCCACCACGAGAATGCTGCGCCCGCGGACATGTGGGGCGTCACCTTGACGGCGGCGCTTATCTTCAGACGCGCCCCTGCTAGGCCCGGACACCAGAAAGTGCTCGCTCGGAATTCGGATCAAACATACCAAACCACTCGCCTTCCACTCGCGCTCGATCTGACCTTGCAGTTGTCCCGTGATACTCGTTTCGATGACCTTGGAGCCGAATCCCGCGCGAGATGGGGGGACGACATCCGCGTTCCCTTCTTCGCGCCACTTGAGTTCCAAGCGCTCGTCGCTCAACTGCCAACTGACGGACAGGGAGCCTTCAGAATCTTTCAGAGCGCCATATTTCGCTGCATTCGTCGCCAACTCGTGCAGCACAAGCGCTAGGCTCTGCGCTATCGATGGCGCGATCGAAACCGCCTCCCCTGCAATCTTGATGCTGCTTTGAGCGTATGGAGCGAGTTCTTCCTTCACGAGATTAAGTAAATTGGCGCCACTCCAGCGGCTCTCTGAAAGCAGGTTGTGCGCCGTGGCCATGGCGTGGATACGGCCTCTTACTGCACTAGCAAAATAGAGACCGTCGTCGGCTGGCGTTAACGCTACTATCGATTGAATTACCGCGAGAGCATTACGTGCCCGATGATCTACTTCGTGAGCTAGCAACTCTTGACGTGCGATCGCCGTTTCCAGCTCCGCTGTCCGTTCGGCCACTCGCTGTTCAAGTTCGCTGTTCATGCGAGCCAACGCTTGTGTCTTGATGTGGAGATCAACGAAAACCCGAACCTTTGCACGCAATATGTTTGGAACTACGGGTACCGAAACATAGTCCACCGCGCCTAGCTCGTAGCCTCTCAGGCTGTCCATTTCCGTTACGTTTATTGCAGATACGAATATGATAGCAGTATCGGTGAAGCGCGGATGATCCCTGATCATTTGCGCAAGCTCGAAACCATCAAGATCCGGCATGCAGACGTCAACCAAGATGACGGCGACCTGATTTTCCAGCAATAATTTAAATGCTTCAGTCGCCGAATTCGCCTTCAACAAATTGTGACCTAGCTCATTCAGGATTATTTCATAGCTCAATAGCTTCGCCGGTTGATCATCGACGAGGAGGATATTGACTTTGCCTTCATCAGCGAAACTATCAGCTTCCGTCATTGGCGAACCATAATCGCAGCGTAGACAAGAGCTGCTCAGTGTTTACGGGTTTGGCGAGATAATCGGACGCGCCGGCTTCAAGGCACCTCTCGCGATCTTCGTTCATGGCCTTTGCGGTTAGCGCAATAATCGGAAGACGCTCGAAACGCGGATTCTCGCGCACTGCCTTGATTGTCTGATAGCCGTCCATTCCGGGCATCATGATATCCATAAGCACGAGCGAGATCGAGCTTTGTTTCTCAAGCAGGTCGAGGGCGTCGCCGCCATTGGCAGCTGTAAGTACATTAATCCCTCGACGTTCGAGCAAACTCGACAGGGCGAAAAGGTTCCGAGCATCGTCGTCAACCAGCAAAATCGTCCGGCCGGACATGTCTTCATCGGAACTATGGAGTCGCTCCAACATAATTTGTTTTTCGGGCGGCAAGTCGCCGATCACCCGATGCAAGAAAAGCGCGGTTTCATCGAGCAGACGCTCGGGCGACTCAACATCCTTCACCACTATGCTTTGCGCCATCGTATGAAGGCGCGCATCTTCTTCAGCCGATAGCTTCTTGCCCGTGAAGATCACGCACGGAACGGTCGCGCTTGCGTTCTCGGCATTTAATTGCTGAAGGACGTCAAAACCGGACATGTCCGGAAGGCCTAAATCCAGCACGACGCAATCCCAGTTTTGGCTGCTTAAGGCGTGCAAGGCTTCTTGACCCGATTGGGCCACGACGATCTCCACATCGTCGTATTCAAGAAGGGCGCGAATCGCTGATTGTTCGACCACGCTGTCCTCGATCAAGAGAAGCCTTCGCTGGCGTGGCTTTGAGAAATCGACAATACGTTCGATAGCCGAACTTAGCTCGCTTGCTGTAACAGACTTCGAAATAAAACTATAGGCCCCGCGCGCCAGCCCTTGCTTACGGTCATGATCTATCGTCAGCATCTGCACCGGAATGTGGCGCAATGAAGGATCCTGTTTGAGTCGTGAGAGCACTGTCCAACCGGACAGATCGGGCAGATAAACATCGAGCGAGATCGCCGTTGGCTTGAAGGAACGGGCCAAAGCTACTGCCTCAGAACCAGTGGCAGCCATAATGACTTTGAGACCCTTGTCCCGCGCTAGGTCGGCGAGGATGCGTCGGTAATCCGGGTCGTCCTCTATGATCAGCAAGACGCCGTCGTCTTCGGTGATATTTTCGCGATCATCCTTTTGTGGTGCAATGCTGAAACTGCTGCCAAACGGCGCTTGTGGCATTTGCATCAAGGGCTGTGGATCGACTGATCGCGACGCGCCCGCACCAGCATAGGCAATCGGCAAACAAAGCGTGAATGTTGAGCCTTCTCCCGGGGTTGACCGCAGGTGAATTTCACCCCCCAAAAGAGTGGCAAGCTCCCGGCTAATGGCAAGACCAAGCCCAGTGCCGCCAAATCGACGACTCGTTGAAGCGTCAGCCTGTTGGAACGCCTCGAAGATGATGGGCTGCTTTTCTTGAGGTATGCCGATTCCGGTATCGCGGACGCTGAAGGCGACGACAAGATGCGCTTGCGAGAGCGAAGGGTGTTGCGCGCTCCAGCCTTTCGTCGCGGCTCGCACATCGAACCAAACAGCGCCCGCCGGAGTAAACTTGAATGCGTTCGACAAAAGGTTTTTTAATATTTGCTGAAGCCGCTTGGAATCGGTCACGATGCTGCGGCCAACGTTGGCGTTGACGTTTACCTGGAATGATAAGCCGCGATTCTCAGCCTCGTGCCGGAAGGGTCGCGCTACCCGCTCGATAAGACTCTTGAAGTCTAGCTCCTCCGCTTCGACCGTGACCGTGCCAGATTCGATTTTTGATAGATCTAGAATGTCGGAAATCAGGTTCAACAGGTCAGTGCCTGCGCCATGAATCGTTCGTGCGAATTCTACCTGCCTCTCGGTCAGATTTCCCTGGGGGTTCTCACCGAGCTGTTGGCCAAGAATAAGAATCGAATTCAGTGGCGTGCGGAGCTCATGGCTCATATTCGCCAGAAATTCAGATTTATATCTGGAGGTGAGCGCCAACTCGGCGGCTTTTTCCTCGAGGGCGCGGCGCGCTTGCTCCAGCTCTTCATTCTTTCGCTCGACCTCAACGTTTCGCTCGGCTACCTGTTGAGCCTTCAGCTCAAGCTGCTCATTGGTTTTTTGTAGTTCACTCTGCTGGGCCTGAAGCTCGGCGGCGAGTTGCTGCGACTGCCCCAAGAGCGCTTCCGTCTGCATCGTCGCTTCAATCGAGTTGAGAACTATGCCTATCGACGCGGTGAGTTGTTCCAGGAACATTGTCTGCAGCTCACTAAAGTTGCCGACAGTTGCGAGTTCAATCACCGCTTTGACCTGTCCTTCGAACAACACCGGGAGCACGACGATATTACGGGGCGCCGAACTGAACAACGCCGACCGTATGGGGGCCACATCGGCGGGTAGGTCATTGATCAGGATTCGTCGCTTGTCAGTCGCGCACTGGCCCACGAGTCCTTCTCCGATACTAAGGCGGAGCTGGTGGCTCCTCTCTCGGTCATCGGCGTAGGCGGAGAGGAGACTAAGAATTGGCGGACCGTCGCCGCAGTGCATTTGATAGATGACGCCCTGCTGCGCGCCGACGAGTGGCGCGAGCTCGGAAAGCAATAAGCGACCCACCAAGCTCAGATCACGCTGTCCTTGTAGCATGGCGGTAAACTTGGCAAGATTGGTTTTTAGCCAATCTTGTTCGGTATTGCGATCCGTGGTGAGCCTGAGATTGTCGATCATCGTATTGATATTATCTTTGAGCTCCGCGACCTCTCCACGCGCATCGACTTGGATGAGTCGTGTAAGGTCGCCTTTCGTCACCGCAGTCGCGACGTCAGCGATTGATCTCACCTGTGTCGTGAGATTCGCTGCAAGAAGATTCACATTCCCCGTCAGGTCCTTCCATGTGCCGGCTGCTCCCGGCACATTTGCCTGGCCACCAAGCCGGCCCTCAACGCCGACCTCACGCGCCACTGTCGTCACCTGAACGGCGAAGGTCGCGAGAGTTCGCGTCATACTATTGATGGTGTCCGCCAGCGCAGCTACTTCGCCTTTGGATTTTACGGTAAGACTTTGACTGAGATCCCCTTCGGCGACCGCCGTCACGACTTTGACGATTCCGCGCACCTGCTCGGTCAGGTTTGCGGCCATTACGTTCACCGTGTCCGTTAGGTCCTTCCATGTGCCTGCTACGCCCGGCACCTGAGCCTGACCGCCGAGCTTGCCCTCCGTGCCGACCTCGCGCGCCACGCGCGTTACTTCTGACGCGAAGGCGTTCAACTGGTCGACCATCGTGTTGATGGTTTCCTTGAGCTGCAGAATCTCGCCTTTCACATCAACGGTGATTTTCCGGCTCAGGTCTCCGCGAGCGACCGCAGTCGTCACCTCCGCGATATTACGGACCTGCGTGGTCAGGTTGGCGGCTAGTAGGTTTACATTTTCGGTCAGGTCCTTCCACGTGCCGCCAACACCGGGCACGACAGCCTGGCCGCCGAGACGTCCGTCCGTGCCGACCTCGCGCGCGACGCGCGTGACCTCGCCCGCAAAGGCGTTTAACTGATCCACCATCGTGTTCAGCGTCTCCTTGAGCAAAAGGATTTCGCCGCGCACGTCGACCGTGATTTTTTTCGAAAGATCGCCATCGGCAATCGCGGTCGCCACCTCGGCGATGTTTCGTACCTGAGCCGTCAAATTGCCGGCCATAAAGTTCACATTGTCCGTGAGATCCTTCCATGTCCCCGCGACGCCCGGCACCTGAGCCTGTCCGCCGAGCTTGCCCTCCGTGCCGACCTCGCGCGCGACGCGTGTCACTTCAGACGCAAAAGCGTTCAACTGGTCGACCATCGTGTTGATGGTTTCCTTGAGCTGCAGAATCTCGCCTTTTACGTCGACGGTGATCTTTCGGCTCAAATCTCCGCGCGCAACCGCGGTAGTCACTTCAGCAATATTTCGAACTTGCGCGGTAAGATTTCCGGCCATCGAATTGACCGAGTCCGTCAGATCTTTCCATGTGCCGGCTACTCCCATCACTTGCGCCTGGCCTCCTAAACGACCCTCCGTCCCGACTTCGCGCGCCACACGCGTCACTTCAGAGGCGAAGGCGTTCAATTGGTCGACCATCGTGTTAATTGTTTCTTTGAGCTCCAGAATTTCTCCGGACACGTTTACGGTGATCTTCTTCGAAAGATTTCCGTTAGCGATAGCAGTCGACACTTCGGCGATGTTTCGAACCTGCGCCGTCAAATTGCCAGCCATAAAATTGACGCTGTCAGTGAGATCCTTCCAAGTGCCGCCGACCCCGGCGACGACCGCTTGACCGCCAAGCTTTCCTTCGGTGCCGACTTCTCGCGCAACTCTTGTGACTTCGGAGGCGAACGAGTTCAGCTGGTCGACCATGGTATTGATGGTCTGCTTGAGCTCGAGGATTTCTCCTTTCACATCCACGGTGATTTTTCGCGATAGGTCGCCTCGGGCGACCGCGGTCGTCACTTGGGCGATGTTGCGCACCTGATCCGTCAGATTGCCGCACATTGCATTCACCGAATCGGTGAGGTCTTTCCAAGTACCGGCGACACCCGGCACGATCGCCTGGCCCCCCAGTTTGCCATCGCTGCCAACTTCGCGCGCCACGCGCGTGACTTCTGAGGCAAATGAGCGAAGTTGATCCACCATTGTGTTGATGGCTTCTTTGAGCTGCAGGATCTCGCCGCGCACATCGACCGTGATCTTCTTGGAAAGATCGCCGTTAGCCACGGCGATCGTCACCTCTGCGATATTTCTCACCTGGCTAGTGAGGTTGTCGGCCATAAAATTCACAGATTCTGTCAGCTCTTTCCATACGCCCGTTACCTCGCGAACCTGCGCCTGGCCGCCGAGTTTTCCTTCGGTTCCGACCTCGCGCGCGACCCGTGTCACTTCTGAAGTGAATTCGCGAAGCTGGCGGATCATGGTGTTGACGATCTTCGCGGAACGCAGGAATTCGCCCATCAGGGGGCGTCCCTCAAGCTCCAGTTGCACTGATTGCAGAAGGTCCCCCTGCGCCACGGCGCCTATGACGCGAGTCATTTCGTTGGTCGGCCAAAGGAGATCGTCGATCAGGGCGTTAACGGACGACTCCATTCCTCCCCATGCCCCGGCGTGATTTGCGAATTTTACTCGCTGGCGCGTCTTCCCCTCACGCCCCACGGCTTGGCGGACCCGTTCAAGTTCGACCGCCATCCTGCAGTTGGTGGCGCTTACCTCATTGAGGCTATCGGCAATTTTTCCGATCACTCCATCCCAGTGGCCCGGTAACCGAGTGGCAAAGTCGCCCTCCTTTAAGGCTTGCAATGCCTGAAGGAGTTCCTGGAGTTGATCGTCTGAGACACGGTTTTGACTGTCCCGTTCGCGCCCCAACACGCCGCGCGTCCGGACAGCCGCGGGTTTCGTTGCCATTGAGCTCCTCCTCCCAAGGATGACGATGTCTCTTCATTCCAGATTGAGCAACGACTGTTTCTATACGAAAAATTCGGAATCTACTGGATTAGATTTCAGCTAGGCTAAGCTTAGGGTGAGGACATAATAGCAGGCCCTAGAAAACACCCTGAGCTGGAAGCTTTCGACGCGTCTCACGCCCCTTAATTGCTGGAACGATCTGGGCGCTAGCAGAGGCCCAACCCATGTGGCCTTCTTCTGGATGCCTTTGAGCCGCGTCGGCCTCGTCCGGTTCCGACTTCTCCGTCTTTGCGGAAGCCAGAATTAAGAAGTCGTCGAGCGTCGACGCTACCTTGCTCTTACGCGCCAGCGGAAAATTGCAGGCGGCAAAGGCTTTGGCCGCAACTGCGGCCTGAGACAAAACGCCATAGGAGCCAGGACGAAACACGATCCCATCTGACCATCAACAACGTAATGGATCGACGAACCCCTCTGGTGGCTAAGCCCCGGGCCAAGACGATGATTGCAAAAAATTTCATTCGGCGACCGAGGGATCTGAGACCGCTTTGGCTTCTGACGCTATGCCGTGCACTTGAAAGACGCTCTTCGCCTGAGCGCGCCCCGCCATCGGGTGCCCCCGCCGCCCCGCGCGACGCACGATACCCACAACTCGCCATGCGCCTCCGGGGGGAGTTCCTCGTAGGGGCTCCGCCGATCAGATCGGCGAGACAGCGTTCGATATACTCTCAAATTGCAAGTCGGTCATCATGCGTCAGAGCAGCCAGCCTGATCTTAACCACGCGCGCCGGATAGTCTCACGCAACGATTCTATTCCTCGTATTAGCTTCTCAGCTTTGGTCATCGTTGGGTCCTTGCGGTGCCTGGCCTGCCACGCTTGCCTAGAGGCGCTTCTGCCCTATTTGGTCGGCGTCGCTTGGCGTGTTCAGTATCGAGCGGCTCCTGTAAGTCCTCTTGCCCGCGGCTTCACGGTCGCGGGCTTTTTTCAACTCCGCTCGTCGCGGGTCAACTCGGTTCCAGACTCGGTTATGATAGCGCTCTATTTTTTCGTGTTTTATTGAAACAATGCGACTGCCACACGATTCCTCTTCCTTAAAGCGGAAAACGTTGCGCGCCGTTGCATCCACGGTCGGGTCTTCGCGGCGACGCCGCAGGAGCGCGTCAGATTTCGTGGATTTTCCAAAACGGAAAGCAACCCTCGAGGGGGCCGGAGGGCTTTTTCAGAAAGTTCTGAATAAGGCCGGCCAGGCTTCCACGCAGCCCGCATCTCCTAATAGGTGCTTGATCTTCCGCGTGCCCCCGAAGTTTCCCTCTGCGAAAGCAGCCGCTCGATCTCATGCACGATTTGATCAATCCGATGCAATTCTATGAGATCTACCTGGCCGCTATCTCTGGGCCCTTTCTGCGGCGCGGGTAGCCTGCGCTCCAATATGTGAACGGCGCTCGTTCCACGGCTCTTAGGTAGCGTCGCGGTTTCGGGAAGACTGACAAAATTCGGATAGGCTCAGCATAAGGTATCGATACGGCCTTCCGGCTTGCCCGATCGGTCCCGCGGGCCATCCATTCGTCACCTGCGGCAGGCACCCCGCCAAAGCGCGGCCAGGACGGCGAGATGGAGCCCTTATCCAATCTCGAATTCATGCGCCAGTCATCAATAGTATGATTCCCTTCCGGAATGTTCACGGAGACACTTCCAATGAAACGCAGAATTTTCGCACTCGCGCTGGGTCTTGGTTTCTCGGCATTCTTCGCGCCCCGCCTCGCGCTCGCCGAAGATCATTTGACCGAGGCGATCAGCTACACCGAGGAAGCGATCGACCATGGTAAACGAGGTCACGCGGATGTGTTGGTGACGCACGCCGAAGCCGCGCTCAAGCATGCTGAAGCTGCCGAAAAGGCGATGAACAATCCGCACATTAAGGAAGGAATAATGCAGTTGAAGGCATCGATTGTGGAAGGCAAGAAAGAGAACGCCACCACCGCAATCGGACACGCCATAGAGGCGTTGACCCATTTGGAAGCGGCGCAGAAATAAGGAGCAAGACTCCCCGCCGGTTCATCCACGGTCGCGCCGTTCTCCAGCTGCTCCGCACGAAAAAGCCAGGTCGCCGCCGCCCCCGCTTGCCGGTGTCCGCCAATCTCACCGGCACGCCCTGATACCGGGCATGATCGCCGTGCTTCCGGTAAGACCCTTATAACAGGATTCCATTCGTGCAACCAGCGAGGGCGTGACCGCCGCCACGCCCCGATAATGAGAAAAAAATTTGAGCACGCGGAAAAAACCGAGAAAAAAACTGTTCAACCGAACCGCCTTTGCAGAGAGGCTGCAGTAGGCAGCGATCGACGCCGAGGGAATTCCAGCGCGAGAACTGTTGAGGCAAATCGGCGTGCTTGCTCGTTCCTTGGATCAGTGCCGGCCAATTGGGGCTGCTTCAAGCGCTTAGCAACTAACTGCCGGCCGGAGGTTTGAAACTTCGCGCCGGCAGTCGAACTCTGCAAGCTCACTTGGTCTTCAGCCATTCGTCGGGTTGGCGCCGGCCGCGTCCCGAGCCAAATATAACGCGCGCCCCGGGTCGGTCGGGGGGAGGCCTCCCGATCTGATCGTGAGTTCAGACGGGCTCATCCGCTCGGCGTGCGGGACCGCGTCAACCGCTGGGCGATTTTTCTCGAGCGCCGATCCAAATCTCTTCCGACCGGAGAGGGCTCTCCAAGCGTCGGAGGACCTATGGATAGCGTCGCTTCGATGTTGATGCTAACCTTTGCGCGCAAGCCGTTTTCCTGTCTGTCATCCGTACTGCGAAATGAGACAACGATCAAACGCCGAGTGGTTATTGGCCCTACGGGCAGGCGATCAGAATCAGGCTGTCGCGCTGGCTGAGCTGCGTGAGCTCGTGCTTGGTGCGATCATCAAATTTCTCTCGCGAAATGAAACGCCTGGAGGTTGGTCGCTCGGCCACGATTTGCATCAAACGGCGGAGGACTGCGCCCAGGAGGCCATTATCCTCATTCAGTCGAAGCTCGATCAATTTCGTGGCGAGAGCAAATTTACGACATGGGCCTATTCGATCGCGGTTCGCGTCACTCTTGGGGAGCTTCGACGACGACGCTGGCGGAAGGCGGTCGTGAATAGCGCGCGTCTTGGCGAAGATATGCCGGTCTGGCCGAC